>ERZ1292637.549-Hain-H14-01um-R3-549-length-20527-cov-5_pt1 | contig 20527 bp, 26 predicted proteins | sample MGYA00564405_ERZ1292637 | MGnify/ENA primary metagenome ERZ1292637 (study PRJEB36523, sample SAMEA6512645) | groundwater metagenome | collected 2019-01-09 | study: AquaDiva: Metagenomics assemblies of 32 groundwater samples | reverse complement strand
CAGAGCAAGTCAAGATTCAAAGCCGGTAAGAGCGTTATGTCAAACAGAGAAAGAATCAAAGCACGGTCTTGCGATTCACTCATGGATTGGCGACAGATGGCCTCACTTGATTGGAAAATGGCCGAAACCTATTTTGATGGAAAAATTGATGGGACTCCCGACAGATTGGAGCGCACTCGATTGCTTGGTAACGGCCAAGTCGTTCAGGTTGTCGAATGGATCGGCAAAAGAATCCTAGAATATGAGCAAACTGTGCCGACTGCTCAAACGACGTAAACGGAGGATAAAATGGAACTAACTTGTGAAAATGTAGAGAAGGTTTTTATGGACTGTTTATTTGGGAATACTGAAGACAAATCAGATGCTATTCTTGTTGATGGAATAGTAGCTAAGTATGGATTCAATCCAAGTAAGATAGAATTACATAAAGAAGAAATAAGAGCTATGTTATCAGAATTGCCAGATTCTTTTAAGCCAAACTCTGGTGGAGGTATGTCGTTTTTGAATGCTTGTATGACAAAAGCTAACCACCAATGGGGAGAGCATAGGAATATGGAGCAACTATTTTCTCTTGGCATTGCGGCTGGTTTTGTAACGTATTGTATGCCAAGAGAAATGTGGAACATTTTACCTGGAGGAGTACCTTATTTAACTGTTAATGTTTGACCGTTTTTACAGGTGTGAACGGAGGGGATTGTGAGTGCCAATGTCATGAAAATTGAAAAAGGAGAACTATAACAATGGAGACGCTAACCATCGTCTTAAATAGGAGATAAGATGAATTGCTGTGATATTTGTGGAAGAAGGCTTGGGCCGCAGAATCCATTGAAAGCAATACAAGGAAATAAATGGATCGGAACCTGCTGTGCGCCTTCTGAAAATTAACCATCGTCTTAAATTTTGGCGGTAAGGAAAGAAAAAGGAGCATGGGCAGTTTGCAGATGAGATGCTAGCTAATCGCCGTTCTGCAAATGGATACCGCACCTGCCGCCATCGTCTTAATTTTGGCTCAGGTGTCTCATAACTTTAGAGACTTAAAAAATGGGCACTGTTATTAGGTACCTTCTAACAGCATTAACCTGAGTCATTGTCTTAAATAGGAGAGGAAATGGACAAAGATTCCGACGCGGAAGAAGCAAAGGAAATCGTTAATTGGCTTTATGGAACTGAGGCCCACGACATGTCTGAGGGACTAGCGAGGACTTTGCAAGATAGAATTGCTTCCGCTCTCCAATCCAAACAATCTATCATTGATGGGCTGGAATCAAAACTGGCTGGATATTCAGGATGGTCGCCTCATCAATTTCGAGGGGTTTGCAAAAAACTTGAAGCCTTACAGAAAAAGTATATTGAGCTTGACAATAAAAGATTTAAGCTTGAATCCGACCTCGAGCTGGCGAAGCAACTCAATGCTCGGTACAAGGAAGCATTAGAAGAATTTGACAAAGATCCTCATCCAGAATCAATTTTCCATCCATTAACAGCGGACGATTGGAAAGCGACTGATGATTTTTGTAAGTCGAAAGGCTGGCGGATCGACAATGTAAGTGCCGAGATCGGGCGAAAGTTATACGCTTGGATAAGAAAAAAAGCCAAAGCACTCTTATCAGAAGTCAAAACCTCAAGGGGAGACAAGGGAAGTTAAATGGCGCAAGCGTGTCCTGAAACAACGGCGCAGTAACCAATCTGCCTTGCGCCAGCAATCATAACTTAGGAGGGTAATATGTTTGACCTCATCATAGAAATCATTCAACCTTTGATTCTGAGCTTATGGACATTTTTTTTGGCACCTGTCTTCTTTTTTTATTCTCTGACTCACAGATTTGTTTTATCATTTATCTTGTACCTGGCTTTATACTCCGGGCTCATTACAATAGACGGATACCGAGCATTTAAAAACCAAGGCGGCTTGATGCCGCCGAAACAATGGAGGGAATACCGATATGAAACGAATTGCTTTTGGATTAACCGTGACGGTGTTGTCCGTCGTCTTTGCGCTTAACGCTTTTGCGATCGGCATTAAAGGAACGCGGTACTTTAACCCAAAGTATGCTTTCTCCTACAAACAAACGTGTGTGAACTCAAATGGTACGGGTGGGGCAAACTTTGTTTATGATTCTGGCGGGCAGAAAGTACCTTATCCGACTAAGCCGACCTTGTATAGTCCGAATGTCACAGGTACGGATTGGACCACTTATCCACAATACACGGCGACGGGTTGGAATTTCGGATTAGACAAACCCGAAGAATACCTTTGCCCATAGGTCTTTAAATGAAACCCGGTCTTTACATCAAGAAGGTAAAAAAGGGTTGGTGTTGGAATGCGGTCGCCAAAAACGGCCGCATTGTGGCCAATGGTGAGGTGTTTTCGTCCAGAGCAAAAGCAAAAAAAGGGATTTTGGCGGCCTGGCGTGTTTTAAAAGAAAACATTTTTTTCGACCGGGGGCACTTTCCCACTGCTGCTATCTGTGAAAATATCGATTAAGCCGCTCGATAAATTGTTCTCGATTTATATCCGGACCCGGGACGAGTGGCGTTGCCGGAGATGCGGGACTTACTATCCACCGCCTACCAGGGCGCTTCACTGCGCGCATTGTTTTACAAGGGGGGCTAAGTATACACGATTTGACCCGGAAAATGCTATCGCGCTCTGTTACGGGGATCACTCCTATCTAGATTCGCATCCGGAGGAAAAGTATAAATTTTGGGCGGGTGAAATAGGGATTAAACGTTTCGAGGCGTTACGGGTCCGGGCCCACACGCCAAAGAAACCGGATTACAAGCTGATCAAGATTTGGCTGGAGGCGCAGCTAAAACGACCGCGGGCTGAATGGAGTCCTGGAAGATTGGACGTCTATTATTAAATGCCTGTTTTTGGCCCCTAGCGTTCGATTTAAGACACTTTCAGGCGTTGAGGGCGATACAACACGCAATCCCGAAAGAAAGTCCCGCAGAGACCTCAAAAATGTCCCAAACGTCCACGCCTTGTTTTAGCCGCCAAAATTCCGCTGAGGCTGCAAGCACGCCGTAATAAATCCCAAACATTAGGGTAAGGGTAAGCCCGAGCGCCCAATTTGGCAGAGCCAAAACTCCGGCGCTTAGGTAGGTAATGATTCCTAAGATCGGGACCCACCAGATATTTTTTGGGATAACATCGGAACCGATTAGGGTGATTGGTAGATGTTGGGAACCTAAAAGAATTCCCGCGGCTGTTCCTGCTTTCAAGATTCCGATCAAGGAGCTGTCGTAAAAAACAGCGAACCCAAATAGGGTAAGTGGTAGGACGTATCTTCTAAGCCAACGTTTTCCGGCCCCGCCGGCCCGCCATAAAAAAGCTGATAGAGCGATAAAGATTAGATTGATCATGTTTCCCCCTTTTTTATTTCAACCAGAAATGTCCGGTTTTATGTCCGAGATAATAAACACCTAAGAGGGCGATTGGCAAGAGGATCTCGAGGATGGAGGAAACAATATCCTTAAAAAATGTCCATAGTTTCGTCAAATAAAACTGCCCGCGTGGAAAATGAGATAACCACGCGCCCATTTTTTTGGAAGGAGTGGGCGGATTTTTCACGGGCAGAAGCTCCTTAGATCGTTTGAAACAGCCGCTTCGCGTATTCCTGGCCTGCGGCGTGACCAAGCATATAGGCGCACTCAAAGGCGTTTTTTTCGATGAGCGTAAACTCCCGGCCAAGATTTCCCTCAATGCGTTCAATTTCCTTGGCGCACCTTGCTTCAATTTCTTGGATAAACTTAACTGCCTCTTCGCTTTTCATTTTCGCTCCTTGTTATTTGAAACGCCCGGCGGTATTTAGGCCCCCGGAGCTTTCGCTTTAAGGCCGTTCCACTTGCCGTTTAATCTCTTAAGAGCAGGCGCAAGTAAACCGCTCGCGAGCTTTCGTTTTCGGGCGTTTCGTCATTCAGCGTTACAAATAAAACATTCTTCCGGTCTTCGGCCGTGAATACAGCGTTCCATTTTTAATACTCGCTCGGTAAGATCAAAACACCGTCGATTAACCAAAGCTCAATATGCTCAATCGGGAAATCCGTATACTCAATTAACTGTTCCACAATCACGGGCGTATCTGAATCTTCGCGCATGGTTAAAACTGCGTCTTGACCGCCTACTAGCGATAGTTGAAGCTTCCAGACCTGAAACGGCTCTTTTCTGTGGTAACTAAAAATGGCGTCGAGTAGCCAGTACGCTTTTGCGTTCTCGGCTAAGTACGCCACGCCGTCCGTATACTTACCGCCGAAAACATGACGGTAATAATTCTCTGTTCCTGTAAACTGCTGAAGCTCTTCTGTTAGTGTTCTCATTTTTATTCTCCTTTTGCCCGGAGTTGTGACCGGGCTCTAGCATTACAGGCCGCAAAGAAGCGGCCAGCACTCTGCTTTTTAGTATGCTAATCCGCCGTCAATGTCCTCGCGTCTTGAAAACGCTGAGAGACAGCTTCGGCAGATTGAATAACGAGAACCTTTAGGCAACGGTTTGCCGCAAGTGCACCGCAACCGCCCGTCTTTCGTGAATGACGGACAATCGCCGGACGCATGGCCGCAACATGGGAAATCTTCACAGTGGGTCATTTTTTTTCTCCTTTGTGGTTGTACTTTACTAAAGTCCCATATCTTCCCGGGCCGCACGCGCCGATGTGCCGCACAAGTTGGAAAGCATTTGGTTGGTCTCACGCCGTACCGCATTACGTCTACACTGCGGACAGTAAAGCGTCTTTGTTCTTGGATTTTGTTTTATATGCTGTGTTGGGTGTTTCGTGCAGGTGAGAATTCCTGATTCCATTTTTTTCTCCTTTGTTTGGTGAAGCATCTAAAAGCTCCAATACCTTTAGACAAGGGAAGTATAAACCCGCAATTACCGGAAATCAACGGTAAAGTTCAATATTGTTTAAAAATGTGTCTTTTTGGCATTGACAGCCCAAAAGTTACGGTTTAAAATCGTCCGTATTTCACTCAAGTTCAACGATCGATCAAAAATGGGGGAAAGAAAAGACCATGCCAAAAGAAACGTCGGATATGGCAACTTTAAACAGCGAGACGAAATACGAGGCGAAGAATGCGCCAGTAAGAAAGTTTGGCGGCAACGATTCGATTCATGATGGAATCAGAACAATGGACTCTTCACCAATCCCGCCTTTGAAGTCAGGCTCTTACGATAAAGGCCGCGGAGAAAAAGGCGAAGGCGCAGAATAAATCATATTCTTGTTGGTGATTCGTAAATGGGAAGACCTCGCGGTGCTCTGTCTGAGATTCCTCAAGCGCGTTGTGGTAATGGTGATCGCGCGCGCACGATTCACGGGCTCACCATTTACCAAACCAAGTATAAAGCAAACCGCCTTAACGGAATGACGCGTTATGCTGCTGCCGTTGCCGCTGGTTATTCTCCGCGCACGGCTGGTCAAATGGCTTGGCATTGTGAAAAGCGTTTTGGTGATTCGATCAGGCAAGCATTAGTAAAAGCTGGCGCAAGTGACGAGGAGTTGGCGGGCCGCATCGTTAAGAAATTCGACGCTAAGAAGACCACGAACGCCGCGATCCTCTTAACGCAAGACGGCGAAACCGTAAAGGCAGAAGAGCAAGGTTTGATTGAGGTCGACGACAACGTAACGCAGTTAAAGGCGCTCGAGCTCGCATGCGAATTGAAAGGACACCTGAAGCGCGGCGGGTCCGGTGTTAACGTTCAGGTCGTGGAGCCGAGCAAGTTCACTATCATTCTCGATGGAGGTAATGATGCCGGAAGTCACGGTCAAGCTAACGCCGAAGCAAACGCAGGCGTTTAGGTTGCTAACGTCGCCTGAGTCCCTTGCCTTGCTTTACGGAGGGGCTAAGGGGGGGGCAAAAAGCTTCCTCTTGTGCGTATGGCTCAAGGCATGGATCATCTCTTTAATTTCCCTATTCTCATTAAAACCCACCCCCTATCCCATTCCATTAGGATTCGTCGGAAGAAAACGCGCAAAAGATTTTAAAGATACAACGCTTGAGGATTTTAAAAGAATCATTCCCACGGATCATTACAAATTTCATGATGATGAAAATGAAATAATTTTTTATGATCGCGTCAAGGTCTTCTGCGGTGGTCTTGATGATCGTAAAAAAATTGAGAAATTTAATTCAGCAAACTTCGCATTTTTTATTATTGAACAAGCAGAGGAAACAGAACGCGAGGATATTTCTGTTTTAAAAGCGACGCTTCGTTTGAGATTAAATAATATCACACCGCCTTACAAAGAATTGTATACGGCGAATCCGGGTGATTGCTGGCTTAAGACGGATTTTATTGATACGAAATTACCGCATCATTATTTCATACCGGCTTTGTATACGGACAATCCACACCTGCCGGCCAATTACCGCGAGACTCTTGAAAACGCTTTTAGATACAATCCGGTTTTACTGAAAGCCTATCGGGACGGGGACTGGACGGCGATCCAAGCTTCTAACCAACTGATTACCGAGGTCATGCTTTCTAATTTAAAAGGAATCACGATATGGCCGAAATATATGAGGAGGATTTTGACCTGTGATCCGTCTACGGGCGGAGATGAATGCGTGATTTATGTGATTGAAAACGGAAAAGTCGTTGACGAGTTGATGCTTCATGAACGGGATACGATGAAAATTGCCGGTGAAATTATCATCATGTCTAATAAGCATAATGTGAGAAGTTTCGTAATTGATACGATTGGAATCGGTCAGGGGATTTATGACCGGCTGAGGGAACTTTTAAGAAATGCAAATATATTTTCCCTTAATTCCGCCGAGGAGGCAAGGGACCCAGATCGGTTTTCAAATGTAAGGGCGGAGATGTGGTGGAAAACGATGGCTCAGATCCAGGACCGTCTGATCCCCTACCCGGAGGATGAGGAGCTTAGAAGGCAGCTCACGGCTCCCAGGTTTAAGGTGGTCAATTCAAATGGGAAGATCCTCATGGAACCCAAAGATGAGACAAAGAAGAGATTGGGGAGGAGCCCTGATAGGGCCGATGCCTTCGTAATGGCGATTTATAGGTTACCTGATACCGAACCGGTGGTAGAAAAAGACGCCTGGCGGGAAGAGGGAGAGCCCATGGGGGTCCGGGGGGGTGCGATGAGCGCCATGACCGCATGAATAAGCCGATGATGATGGTGAGGATGAGGTGTCCCTCATGCAAATTCGATTACCGGTTTATGGTGGAGGAAGATTTTCCATTGGAGCACCTTCCAGAAATGACGAAGAAAGTGATGAGATGCAACTGTAAAAATGGAATTCCTAAAATTGATAAAAATACGCCAATTCAAAAATCTCTCATGTCTATTAACGGTGTTCCTTTAAGGACGCTTCTCAACAAGGGATGGAGCCCAAATGGCAAAAAAGTCCTTGTCTCTTGATCCAAACGATCCCGTACTTGGAAACGATGATTTAAGGAAGGAGATCCTAGATAGGTTTAAATACGCCCAGGAGAATACGAAAGACTGGGTGGATTTAGCCAAGGAGGATTATGACTTTGCCTTGGGGGATCAATGGACCACTCAGGAAAAGCAGCAATTAAAAAACGAATCCCGTCCTGCCTTTACCTTTAACCGGATCAAGCCTTTAATTCAACTGATCACAGGATACCAGAGGGAAAACTCTTCCAGAATCAAGGTGAACCCAGAGGGGGGAGAGGATAGGATATTTTCTGAGGTCATGGACCGGATCATCAAGTTCGTGGATAAGATAAGCCATCTGAATTACAAAATGGGGTTTTGGTTCGATGACGGGGTGGCCGTGGGGAAGGGATGGCTTGAGGCTGCTCTTACTTATGAGTCCGATCCTGTCAGGGGGGAGATTCGGTTCCTTCAAAGGAGCCCTTATCAGATTCTCGTCGACCCGGAGTTTAACGAATATGATTTGAACGAATGGCCGAGGGCCCAGTATATTTTTAAGATCGTGAGGCTTACTAAGGATGCTTTGAAGGAACTCTATCCCAAATACGAAAAGCTGATCGAGGGGTTTGTAAAGGACGCTGATGACGATGACGCCATGGCCGAGAATGGATCAGGGTTAATCCAGGTTGAAGGTTCTGATGATGATTACGGGAACCGGCCCAATGTCACCACGGTCGTTAAAAAGAAGGGTAAGGCCAGGGAGGAGTCGGGGCTTGAAAGAGATTCCAAATTTACCGTCAAGGAATACTGGAGACCTAAACTGGTGACTAAATACTTCGTCATCGACAAGGAATCCGGGGAGCCCAGAAAATTTGATCATAAGGAATTGGCTGAGAGGTTTTCGGAGTCTCAGGCTTTTGGAAAAGTGATCGACAGAAAAGTGGTGGAAATGTGGGTGGCAGCCCAGGTGGGAGGGTTTGTCTTACAGGATGAGAAAAGTTCTTTTGAGCCTTTCTACTCCGGGTTTCCTTTTTTCAGGTTTTTAGCTTACTGGACGCCTTCGGCTGAGACTGAGGAGTTGAGGGTTCAAGGTATAGTAAGGCAATTAAAAGACGCCCAGAGGGAGAAGAATAAGGCCAAGTCTCAGACCCTTCATATTTTAAACACTCAGGCCAATTCTGGATGGATCGGGGATACGGATGCTCTTACACCTGAAAATTGGAAAAAGCTGGAGGAGATGGGTTCTAAACCAGGGATCACAATCCAGAAAAATAGGGGATCTGAACTGAGGGAAATTTTACCCAAGGGCCCGAATATGGGCCAGATTGCCCGGGAGGAGAAGGCGGATGAGGAGTTTAAGCAGATCTCTGCCATTAACCCCGACCTTCTCGGTTTTCAGGAAGGCACCTCTTCTGGACGGGCGATTTCATTAAGAATCCGCCAGGCGGTCTTAAGCCTCGTAGGGATTTTTCATAATTACCGGTATTCTAAGGAAATCATCGGGAAGTTTATTCTTCAGATGATTCCCATGGTTTTTGATGAGAAGAAAATGTCCAAGGTCCTCGGCCCTGATTATATGAAAAAGGCTACCGACCCTCAGAAGTATCCCGAAGGGATTACAGAGGGTATTCTGGCTGGTTTTCTAACTCTCGTAAAAGACAATAAATACGATGTCTTTGTTTCAGAGGCGGACCAGAATAAGACGATTAGGTATGAGATTTTTACCGAGCTCACGGATCTGATCAAGGCAGGGGTGGCGATCCCCGTGGATCTTTTAATCGATTACATGGACCTTCCAAATTCTCAGGAGGTCAAGGAAAAGGTAAAACAGGAGCAGTCCAGGAAACTTCAATACGCGCAGTCGGTGGGCGGGAAAAAACCAGGTTAACGTCCTGAGGAGGATTTATGGCAGAGGTTAAGGAAAAAAAAGAAGAGAAGAAAGAGGATAAGAAATTTGACGTCCGGCATCTGACTCCAGAGGAGGAGACTCAGATGATGGAAGAGGTCCCTCCGCCAGAGGGTTATGCCAAAGGGCCTGTTTTAGTTCCTGAGGAAAAAAAAGAGGAGGAGAAAAGTGGCGTACAAGATACTGAAAAGAAAGAGGAGATCACAAAAGAAGTCAAGGCGGATGAAAAAGCGGAACCTGTATTAGACCAGGATAAGGTTGATAAGGAACTGGCCAAGCCTGAAGGAAAGGCGGATCTCACCGGCCTCAATTACCGGGAAAAGCTTTATTTTTCCGAGATGTATAGAGAGAGGAAAAAAAGGCAGGCGGCGGAGGCCGAGAGAGATAAGGCTCTTTTCAGGGAATCCAAGTTAAAACAGGAAATTCAGGCAAAACCGAAGGAAGAGACTCCAGATCCACTTGATATTTTGAAGGACAGGGATGGGGCTGATTTTCTCACGGTTGATGAGGTGAGGAAGATTCTCACAACTCAGAAGGCAGTCGTTCAAAAAGAGCCTGAGGCAAAAGAGGAAAAGGGAGCTGAGGGCCCAAGTCCATTAGGTGTTCGTTACCTTAAAATGTGCGAAAAGGAATCTCAAACGCTTCACTCTGATTTCGATGCGGTAATGGAATTAACACCAGAATGCCTTGAAAATAACTCTGAGGCTCTTAGGGAACTGTCCGTCCGAGTGCAGGATAATGGTGAAAGTCCTTCCGAGGTCATGTATGATTTGATTAAAAATCACGCTGATTTTGATAAACTGTATCCTGCGGCGGATGCCAAATGGAAAGAGAAATCCATGCTTGGCGTCGAGAAGCCGGCCGAAAAACCGGATCATGAGGTTAAAAAAGAAGAGGAAGCGAAAGCCGTCGAGGCCAAGCTTCAGGAAAATCAGGAAAGATCTAAAACCACCGCCCATGTGGCAAGCCGGGAGGCAAAGCCGGCGGGAGAATTGACGATGGAGGAAATTTCACAGATGAAAGATTCTGATTTTGCGCGGCTTCCGCGACAGGTGAGACAACGGTATTTGAAAACATACGGTTAACAAGGAGATTAAAACATGTCATTGAGTGTTTCAAACGCAGCCCTTCGCCCGGAGATTTGGCGGAAGGCACTTTTCGCAGATGTTCGGGACAATCTTTATATGTCCCGCTTTATCGGCTCCTCAGAGCAGTCGATGATTCAGGAGTTTGAGGATCTAAAAGCCCAGAAGGGCACGAACATTTCGTTCGGATTGGGTACGAAATTATCCGGTACGGGTATCACCGCTGATTCAGCCCTTGAAGGGTCTGAGGAGGCGATGACTGATTATGATGAGGATGTCGCCATCGATCAGTTACGTCATGCAGTTCGGCTTACGGGCCGGTTGGATGAACAGAGAAACGCCTATGATATGCGGATGTCTGCAAAGAATAGGCTCGCCGACTGGTGGGCGGAGAGAATCGACCAGGAGCTTGTAGATAAGCTGTGTGGAAAAACAACCTCCACATTCGCCAATACGCCAACGGCGGCAGCAGCCTCCAGGGCGGTTTTCGCAGGAGCGGCAGGTTCGATCGGCGCGATTACCACGGCGATGAAGATGGATACGAAGGTTTTGGACAGGGCGAAGCAGGATGCGATCCTGGCCAGTCCCAAGATCCGTCCGCTGAGAATTAACGGAAAACCCTATTACGTCGCAATCCTTCATCCTTATGATGCGACGAATCTTCGTCAGGACCCGGTTTGGGCTCAGGCTCAAAGGGACGCCAATATCAGAGGCGAGGACAATCCGATCTTCTCGGGCGCCCTTGGTGTTTGGAACGGGATCGTCGTCCATGAACATGAGTATGTGTTCAGGACCAACGATGGTTCAGGTTCCGCCAATGTGGCGAGGAACGTTCTCTGCGGTCAGCAGGCAGCCGTGATTGGTTGGGGAGAATCCGTGTCTTGGGTTGAAAAATCATTCGATTACGGTAACTCCTGGGGTATTTCCGTAGGAGCGATTTTCGGCTGTATCAAGCCGTTTTTTAACGCCGTAGATTACGGTGTCATCACAATGTACGCGGCATCAGCACAGGCCACGACATAACCAAAAGCTAAAACATGAGGATTTGGGCCAGGGCCAGGTACGGTTAGGTCTCTCTGTGTTGTTAAATCCTGGTACAGCCCAAATCCGAATTAGCAGGAGGATTACATGGGTTATGATGATTTAAAAGACCGCGGTGCCTGGTGGGGCGGTATCTATAAACTGCTGGATGAGGTTGTCGCTTCTTGGAATGCGAATCTCGCCAAGATAGATACCGATATCACGGGAACCACGTATTACAATGATTACAAGGTAACAAGTCCTTCGATTGGAAATGTTTTTGGATCTGATTTATCTCCAAGAGCATTTCCGACCGGGAAGTTGATTTTACTTTTGAAGAATTTAAGGACGAATTTCAATGACACGCTCGATCGTCTTGCGGCGGATAGTGGAGTAGCTGGAACGACAATCTTCACGAATGAGAAGTTTTCTGCGACAGAGAATTTGATTGATGTCCCGAATGCGGGGGCGAAGCAGCATGGGTACTTTTTTGATGCTGTGATCGATTTTCTGGATATCTTCGTGGACCGGTTTAATAACGTCCTCGACGCTTTGGATGCTGATGCGACGCTTACGGATACCGATTATTTCTCACTGTACGGTATCGGTGACGTCGTAGGGATCTCGTCATCCAGTTCATCGTCTAGATCGAGCTCATCGAGTTCGTCGAGTTCTAGGTCGTCTTCAAGCTCGTCGAGTTCGTCAAGCTCATCATCTTCGAGTAGCTCAAGATCTTCAAGTTCGTCCTCGAGCTCATCGAGTTCGTCAAGTTCTTCTAGCCGAAGTTCATCGAGTTCGTCTCGTTCGAGTTCATCGAGTTCATCGAGTTCGTCATCGAGTTCATCAAGTTCCAGGTCATCCAGTTCATCGAGTTCGTCGAGTTCAAGCCGATCGTCCTCGAGCTCATCTTCGTCGAGTTGCAGTTCCTCATCGAGCTCCTCGTCCAGGTCCTCGAGCAGTTCATCGAGTTCGTCTCGTTCATCGTCTAGTTCATCGAGTTCGTCGTCTCGGTCGTCGTCGTCCTCATCAAGCAGCTCATCGTCCAGCTCTAGATCAAGTTCTTCGAGTTCGTCGAGGTCTTCTAGCTCGTCGTCCTCGTCTAGCTCCTCGAGCTCGGCGGCAGCGTAAGGAGGGATGCCAACATGCCAAGGATTCAAGGTTTGGCGGAAACGGGCTCCCTCACGGTTTCAGGAGTCGTGAAAGAGGTGAGAGGTTATGTATTCTCGATCACGATTTCCTGGACTGGAGCGACTGCCGGGGATAAGGTTTATTTGAGAGACGGGAATGACGGTACGGACCCGATTGAGGTCACGTTTGTATTAAACGCTGCAACTGGCACGATCACGAAAGAATGGGTGCATGGAAAGGAATTTACGGAAGGTATTTATTATGACAAAGGTACCGCCGTGGCTGTATTTACAGAAATGACGTTTCAGTAAGGAAAAGGGGAGGCGCCTCTTGAGGTTTGGAACGCCTGTTGGGGTGCTTCCCCTTGTTTTATAAAAGGTGACTTATCATAAATTTATTTGAACCATACGTCACGCGCGAGATGCGCGAGGCGGTCAATGAGGTTTTACATTCCAGATTTATCGGCCAGGGGCCGAAGGTCGATGAATTTGAAAAAGAGTTTTCCAAGAAGTTCTCCATTCCATTCGTAGCCTCCATGAATTCAGGCACCTCTTCCTTAGAGACTGCTTATGACCTTCTTAATTTGGGAAAGGGTGATGAGGTGATTTCCACTCCTCTTACCTGTACGGCCACAAATCTTCCCTTAATCAGACGAGGGGTTAAAATCGTATGGGCGGATATTCTTGAAAAGACGCTTTGTATCGATCCCATCGATGTGAGATCTAAAATCACTGAAAAAACGAAGGCGGTTATCCAGGTTCATCTGGGTGGAATTAAGGCGGACTGTGGTTCTATCCATGTTCCGGTTGTCTCAGATGCTGCTCAGGCTTTGGGGATTTTCAACGGAACTTATACAGCTTGTTCTTTTCAAGCCATTAAACACATCACGACCGGGGATGGAGGGATGCTCGCCGTTCCAAATGAACTTGATCGTCATACTGCGAAACTCTTGCGGTGGTTTGGAATCGACAGGGAAAAGAAGATCGCAAATAACTGGAAGGCGTACCTTGAACGGAAGATGACTTTTAATATCGAGCTTGCCGGGACAAAAAGGCACATGAATGATATCGCCGCCGCCATGGGAATAGTGGGTCTTCGTCATTATGATTATGTAATCGGCCATAGGAAAAAACTGTTTTCTATTTATAAGAAGCGCCTTAAAGGTTTGGATGGGATTCAGCTTGTGGACGGGCCTGAGAATACATATTGGCTCTGCACCGTGTTAGTCGATAAACGGGATGAATTTGCAAAGGCACTCTCTGAGGCTGATATTGATACGAACACGGTCCAGACCAGAAACGATATTTATGACGTCTTTGGAGGAGAGCGGGCCGATCTTCCCGTAATGAATATGGTCGAGGAAAAGTACACCTCTATTCCAGTAGGCATGAATGTAAGTGAGGATGACGTGAATTATATCTGTGACGTTATAGAAAAGGGCTGGTAATGCACATCTGCGGATTTTGTAAAGACCCGGTAGCTTCATTTGATAAGCCTCGTGTGGCTCACCTTGTTATTTCTAAAAACACGGAAGGTCATATTCACACCCATGGGGATCTTGATAATAAAGCCTTAGTCCAGGAAATGATTGAGCAAGCCACTACGGATCTTGGCCTCGTCTCTAAAATCGGAGGGGAGCCGCCAGCTGAGATTGTATTTCATAACCGGCAGCGGATCGGGGATATGCTCATGTTCACCTGCGGGGTAAGAGACTTCAAGGCCGCGTTTCCGAAAACTCGGGTGAATGTGATTTCAACCTGCGCTCATATTTGGGATCATAATCCTTATGTGGATAGAACGCTTACTCCCACCGAACAAAACACGGTCAAAATCGGGCCGGGGAAACTCACCAATGCTTCCAACAGGCTCGACTGGCATTTTGCCAACGCTTTCCGGGTTTCGATGGAAGATGCTCTTAAAATCCAAATTCCTCAAGGGGAATCTCGTCCCGACGTCTGGTTTACGGAGGAAGAATATCACGCTCCTCGGATCTTCAAAGATCCTTACTGGACGATCTGTGTGTCAGGTGAAAAAGGATGGGGATGCAAAATGTATCCTTCTGAAAAATGGCAGGAGGTCGTCAATCAAAACCCGGATATTTTGTTCGTGCAAATTGGTTCAAAAGAAGACAATGCGATTAGGCTCCAAGGCCAAAATGTAATCGATCACGTCGGCAAGACCCAGGATAAATTGACTGGGATCAGAGATCTATTCAAACTCTTTCTTAATGCTGAAGGTTCTATTGGTCTTGTCTCTTTCCATATGCACTTATCTGGGGCGTTTTCTAAGCCTTGCGTAGTAGTAGCGGGTGCAAGAGAACCTGTATCTTTCACACGTTATGCAGGACACCAATACCTTTCAAATGACGGTTGCCTTCCATGCGCTGTGACCGCCTGCTGGCACTGTGATATTGATAAATGTACCAATTTGGTCCATTACCCAGAGCGGCTTCAGACCAAGGTGCCGCGCTGTGCAGATATGATTGAGCCTCAGGAAATAACTCAAGCGATCCGGCGTTATTACCTTGGCGGCCGGCTAAAAATGGGGACACCTTCTGAGAAACCGAAACTGAAGAACATTGTAAAAACTCCAGTCGTAGTACCTGTCTCTATGCCTGAAACGACTTTACAAACTAAATACGGGCTTCCTTATGGGAATGGGTCCATCGATCCTCTAGACTGGCCGTTTATCGAGGAGGTAATAAAAAAACATCAGGTCAAGACAGTTCTTGAATTCGGAGCAGGGCTTTCCACACTTTTAATGGCGGAACATGCTTACGTTACCTCTTATGAGAGTGATGAGGCATGGCTTAAAACTCATGAGTCTGCATTTACAGGAAAGAAGAATTTCGAAATCCGGGTTTGGAATGGGCGGGATATGAAAGAGGAATTGCCTGAATTTGACCTTGCTTTTGTAGATGGACCTGCCAATGGACCAAATCGGGAACACGCGACAAGGATCGCAGCGAATCAAGCTAAGATTGTAATTGTCCATGACGCCACAAGAGACAATGAGGCGAGATGGCAGAATCTTTATTTGAAATCAGGATTCGAAGGACCGATTAAAGGCGGGCGCTGGTGCCACCTATGGATAAAAACGCCGTCTTTTGTTAAACATCCAGAAACTCCTAAAATTGAGGTGACGGATACGAAACGCATTAAGGTTATATCCACAGCAAGGGGTTGGGGCGGGTGCGGCCGGAGCATCACCACAATCATGAAACTTCTACTTGCCAAAGGGCATCAGGTCGAATTCATTCCATTTAGAAATAAGGTAGGTTCTAACGAATTCAAGGACACTCTTAAAAATGGGCTTATGGACGTCCAGGTGACTGAAACCTACGATACGGTCAAGGAATCCTGCGATACGCTTCTGTGTTACGCGGATGATTTTGTCTGGGAATTCTCAAAGCCTGAAATCGCGGAGGCTTTTAACGGAATCCAGGCTAAACGTAAGGTCATGATGGTGAATTACCGAAGGGGTGGAATTGGAGAAATTCCCTGGACAAAAGGATGGGACAAATACCTTTTTTTAAACAGCACTCAGGAAAAAGATCTGCTTTCCGTCTTGCCGGGGGTTGAGACAGGTGTCCTTCCTCCCTGTACGGATCTTGAGCTCTTCTTTACAGCCGAGCCGAAATATGAATTACCTCTTAGGATCGTGAGGCATAACTCGCAGGGAGACTGTAAATTTGATAAGGAAAAGACGGTTTCCGAAATCGAGGCGGCGCTTAATTCAAGAAAAGACCTCGAAATTCACATGATGCCAGGCCCCAGTTTTGTTCCACAGGTTCCGGAGCGCTTTACGAAGTATCCGAAGAACACGCCTCCGATTTACAAGTTTCTGGCTCTTGGAAATCTCTTTTGGTACTCGCTTCCAGAAGGATATATGGATATGGGGCCAAGGGTAATTTTGGAAGCCATGGCTGCCGGGCTTCCGATTTTAGCTGATCCATGGGGAGGAGCCGTAGATCGCGTGACCTCTGAATGCGGGTGGCTTTTAAGCAAGGCTGATCAGATTGAGTTGATTAAAAATGTCACAGCAGAGGAACTGAAACGAAAAGGCGAGGCAGCCCGGGAACGGGCGCGCGCAGAGTTTCGTCCGGAGCGGTGGATCGAGGTTTTAACATGACCTTAAAAGAAGCCTACTACGAAACAGACCACCGGCTTTCGGTGAAGTTCTCTCACTACATAGAAATCTATGAGAATTTTTTTCTTCCTTTTAAGTTTCATCCTATAAATGTGATTGAAATCGGGGTAGCGAGGTGTGGATTTATCGAGGTCTTAAAACATTACTTTGGTTCTTATGCGAAGGTCATCGGTCTCGATCCGATCGGAGGCGAGGATGTGATTGTCGGCCGGCAGCAGGATATTGAATCCATGGAGAAAGTTAAGGAAATCATGCCGGAAATTGATATTTTAATTGATGACGCAAGCCACGTTCCGGAGGACCAGATTTCCACCTTCATGAACTTCTTTCCGCTGATTAAGTCTCCTGGGCTTTACATCATAGAGGATACGCAATTTTCCTACTCCCCTAAATACGGCGGATATAAGAAACCGGGCACTTTTATGGAGTTCATAAAGGACAGGATCGATGATTTGAATTCATGTTTTTTTGAACCGGGGGACCCTAAGCCTTTAAGCATCATCCGCCAGGCATTCGGAATCCATATCTACACAAACATTGTCATTATTGAGAAACGAAATGTGAATGTGGTGAGCCCGGTTTGGATCGGCAAAAATGAATAGCTCTTATGCAGTTAACCATTACTCTGATGTTTTTAAGTCTATCGTAAGCGCTTTCCAACCAACCGCTTGCGTAGAGCTTGGTGTTCTGGAAGGGTACAGCGCAGTTGCGATCGGTGAGGGGCTCAAATCAAATTATCTTTTAAGCGGTCAAAAAGGGCATCTGGAGGCTTATGACCTTTTTGGGAATTACCCCTACCGGCATTCCTCGATGGAGGAGGTTTTAGAGAATGTGGAGGCCGCCGGTCTTTCGGAATGGATTACGATCAAGGAGGCGGACGCTTTCTTAGCCCATCAGCTTTATGGGAATAGTAGCGTTCATTTTCTCCACGTTGACCTTTCAAATACCGGGGAGACCGTAAGGCGAATCATGGAATTTTGGGATGAAAAAATGGTTCAAGGCGGAGTTATTTGTTTTGAAGGAGGATCAAATGAACGAGATCAAGTGGAATGGATGGGACGGTACGGAGCAAAGCCAATTAAACCTGAACTTGAAGGAAACGACGTCATCGCCGAAAAATACGTTTTCGGAACTTATTTCAAATTTCCAAGCATGACTTGTCTTCTTAAAAAACGATGAAAACAGAGTACAAAGATTTTTATCCGAACGGACAGCTCGAGTGGTTTGTTCCATTCGATGAAAATGAGAAACCACACGGAGAGGCGACCCAGTATTATCCTACCGGTGAGGTCAAGAAAAAGAAGACGTACTCACATGGAAAAATCGTAGGGGATGAAATCCAGTATTTTAGGAACGGGGTCGTTATGGCTGTTCTTCCTTTTGTCGATGGATGGAAACACGGGACGTACAGAACCTTTTATGAGAGCGGCGCTTTGGAATCTGAAACGGATTATGACTTTGCAGTTATGAAAGGGCGGCCGAGAAGATATGCAGACAGCCAGTGATATCGTAAAATTAAAACGCTTCTGCCAGGAGATCATCGACAAACCCCGGTCTATGTACGAACAGCCGTGGAAAAGTTTGGATGATCATATTTGGTGCCAGGATTGGGAAATCATCGAAATTCTAAAGTACCTTTTTTTGGGCCGCGAGACTTATATGGCAGAGCCACCGCCAAACCGGCTTAAACATAATCCCCTCTGGTCCAAGGAAGCTATTGAGGAAAAAGCCGAGGAGCTTTTGATCACCTATGAAAGTACAGACGAAATCATTGAACAGCTCAGATCTATCCGAAATGGAACCGCATCCGGGGTCCGTTGATACCTACGAGCATATCGCTCAATGGATTGACCAAGACTTTCCTTATTCTAGGAAAGATAGGTGGGATCGGTTTGGATTCTTAGGAGTTTTCGCTGATTACGCCTGCTCTTCTCTGGGCGGGGATCTCCTTGAAATAGGCGTTGGTGAAAGCTCGATTTATTTGACTCTCGTGAGCCAAAAATTTAAGCGACGGATTTACCACTGTGACGTTTCGCCCTCTAAAATCGTAAACCCTATGAGTGTGCCAGGGTACCTTTCTCCTGCGGAGGAAATCTCTTATATTGAGGAACGAGATGAAATTCCAGGCTCACTTAAACGCGTGGTCTGTTATGCCGGTTCCTCGGATTCTATGTTCGATCGAATTCCGATCACGCCTCTTGCCCTTGCGTTTATCGACGGGGATCATATTTACGAACAGGCGAAGAAGGATTTTTGGAACATCTGGCCTTTGATGATGGATCACGGGTTCATTGTTTTACATGACACTTTCCCCCCGGATGAATCCTGGACGGATGAAAATCACTGCGGCCAGGTTTATAAATTGAGGCAGGAACTTGAGGTTATGAGGAACAAGATGGATATTCTTACTCTCACGCGCGGGACGGCCATGGGGGTTGGGCTTACCATTTGCCGGAAGAAACCCGTAAACCAAAAATACTACCATCTATGAACGACCAGGAAAAGCTTGAACGGAAGTGGGCGTCCTTAGATCCATGGCAGGAGGATTTTGGTCAAGGTATGGAGCAGCGCGGGAAGGACGGGGCTTCCTGGTACGATCTTTCTTTACTGAATGCGCTTCCCTGTGAAAAGGAAACGGCCATTATCGTGACCTCTTGGAGCGGGCAGCTTAAATGGCTAAAGGCAACGTTGGCCAGTTACCGGTCTACCGATGCTTTCGTTATTCTTGCCTATGATCACCATTTTTATCCGTGGGTTCAAGGCGGGGATATGATAAGGACCATGCCGAATCCAAAACACTTTCAACTGGCTAGCTCTGTCATTTTCAAACATCTTACCGCTGATGCGAATAAACGGAACGGGTGGTTTTGGCTTATCCGGTATGCTCAGGGTATTCTTCTTCAGTTTCCGAATATCAAATATGTTTATCTGACAAATGGTGACTGTTTATTTGAAGATCCGGAAGGCTTCTCGGAACTTCTAAAACTCGTTTCTGACTGTGATTTAATTTCAGGGCAGACTACCGGCTCGGGGACGATTCATACAGCCAATGTGCTTTTTAGAGCAGAAGCGTTTCATGCGGTTGTGGACTATATGGCGAAACTCATGAGGATTCCAGTGATCGGTTCCAGGAGCCCGGAGGGTAATTTGAAAGAGGCTGTCACAAGCCTCAAATTAAGGCTCGGGGTGGCCTTGGATCAACCTTTGGACCCTAAGGACGGTACGGTGGACCCTTATGCCAGATACGGCCAGGATTCAACGTGGAAGCGTCTTGTCGGTTTTAGAAACCTTTTTGCTGAATATGAGACTCTTGGAAATGAAGGCAAGGATGTTTACTGGTTAAGAGACGTCGCCGATGACTTTTGCGATTGGATTTACTGGTCCGGTGAGGAACGGGAGACGGTCTGCCAGTATTGGAAAACCGGGGATAAGAGATATCTTTTCCAATGGTGGGACCGGTGGGAGGAGTCAGATTACAACCGGCTTTACTACCCTCTTGAGTATTATGGAAAGACAGCGGTTTACGCCTAAACTCAGCGCTGTTCATAACAAGATTTTGAAAGAGAAACTGCATGAGCTTGAGGATGATGTTAGGGCAAGAACACCTGAGATTCAAAAAGATCAAATGATTAAAGAATTCATGAAGGTGGTAAATACGTTTCGTTTCAGGGAACGGTTTCAACTTGCATTCCGCATCCTTATGAGGAAACTCTGATGGGGCTCACACTCAAAGATTTGGAAGGCGAAATGTCACCTGAGGAATACGCCTCCAGGAAGCTATGGATCGACCGGACCCAAGCCAATGATGTCTGGGCGGTCAAGGCGCTTAAGGAGGTTGGAGTTTTACTGACCAGCCACCAGGCCAACCGGCCGTTTTT
>ERZ1292637.547-Hain-H14-01um-R3-547-length-20563-cov-12_pt1 | contig 20563 bp, 21 predicted proteins | sample MGYA00564405_ERZ1292637 | MGnify/ENA primary metagenome ERZ1292637 (study PRJEB36523, sample SAMEA6512645) | groundwater metagenome | collected 2019-01-09 | study: AquaDiva: Metagenomics assemblies of 32 groundwater samples | reverse complement strand
GGCATCATTGGTATTTTTATTGAAAATCAATAAAAAATAAAATCCATATAAAAATTTCTCTATATGTAGATAAAAAGACATTACTTAAAAATAATAAATTAGTTGATCCAAATGATGAATGACAAAATAATAAAGCAATTAACATTAATAAAGATCCAAAAAATGTAAATAAAAAAAATAAATATGAGGCATGAATTTTTCTTTCTCTTGCTCCCCAATAACCAATTAATAAATACATTGGAATTAATAAAACTTCAAACGAAAAATAAAAAAATAATATATCAACTGCACTAAAAATATTTATTAATAAATATTCTAAAATTAAAAAAATAAAAAAAAAATATTTAGTTGAATAATAAATATTATACCAACTAATTAATAAACAAAAAGGAATTAATAAACTTGTTAATAATAAAAAAATTAAGCTTAAATTATCAATAGCAATATTATATTCAATATTTAAAATATAACCAAACCAGTTTAATTTATAATATATATAATATAATGGAAAAAATGAACTAATATTATAACAATAAACAATAATTACAAAATAAAAAACACTTAAATTAAATAAAAAAAATTTAAATAAATTTAAAAATTTTTTATTAAAAAAAAGAAAAAAAATTAAAATTAATCCAAAAAATAAATACAAAATAATAAACATAATAAAATTAAAAAAATTAAATTTACATATATATAAAACAAATGCTATAAATTTTATAAAAAAATAAAATTCATTAAATAAAATATCATTTATAAAATTATAACTTAAATATAAACAAACCATAAAATATAAATTAAATATAAATTAAAAAAAAAGAATAATAATACAAAAATAATAAATATTAAAAAATAAAAAATAAAAAGTGCTGGTAAAGCTCCTCTTAAAGTTTTAACTTGATCTGAATTTTTTTGAAAATAATCAACATAAGCACTGTATAAACCAAATAAACCATGTAAAAAATAAATTAAACCAATATATAAAATAATAGGAAAAAAAACCCAAATGTATACTATAATAAATTCAAAATAATCATTCATTAAATTATTTAAATCATATTGATTTGTAAATAAATCTAAATCTAAATTATAATTTTTTTGAATAGCTGATTCTTTAGAAAAATTTAATTTATCAAATAACTCTAAAAACTCTGACCATATAGGTTTTGGATATGAAATTAATGATGGAATTTCAATTATACCTTGCTGTATATTTATATTTATATAAGGTGATAAGAAAAGTAAAAATGGTTTTATAACTGGAAAATAATACCAACAATTAAAATAAAAAATAGTTTGCATAATTAATAAAAGTAATTTATAAAAAATTACAAAATAATAAGTTATAACTGTAATACATTCTATTATAAAAAATAAAATAAATTCTAACATATTAAGCTATAAAAAGGTTATGGTTTTAAAACATTAAAAATCATTTTTTTTATATTTTTTTTTTTTATTTTAAAAAAAAAAGATTTAATAGATTTTCTTTTTTTTGGAACTGCAAATAAAAAAAATATTAAAAGATGATTATAATTTATAATATTTAAAAAAAAATAAAAATAAATAAAAAATGTTAAAACAATTAAAAATAAAATTTCCTCAAAATAATTAAATTTATATAATTTATAATTTAAAAAATTAGTGATATAATTATTATTTTTTATAAAAAAAAAAAAACTAAAAAATTCTAAATAACCTTTATCCATAATTTTAAATGTAAATGAGTATCCTAAATAAAATACTATTTGAGTAATATAAGAATTATAAATATAATTAATAAACCATTTTTTCGAAAAAAAAAAATATATATTTTTTAATAATGAATTTGAATCAAAATTTTTTAATAAATTATTATTTAATAAAAATACTTTATTACCAGTATTATAAAAATAATAAAATAATAAATTAAATTTTTTTTTATAAAAAATAATTTTTAAATAAATTAAAATTCCTAATATAGTATATTTAAATGTTAAAAAATTTAAATGAAAATTACCTAAATGTATATTTAATACATAAATTGATAAATAATTTGACGTATAATTAAATAAATCTGTTGATAAACCCATAAGTAAATCATTTAAAAAAAAACCACTAAAGATTGCTCCTAAACCTAAAGTAAATAAAACAATATTTATAATATTTGGGAATTCTAAATGTAAAACTTCATAATGACGTTTATAATTATTTGGTAAATTTAAAAAACCATAAGCTAACAAACGCATTGAATAAACTGCTGTTAAAAATGCACTTAAATTAGCAAACCAAAAAGCTATTAAATTATTTGAATTATAAATATAAAAACTATATTCAATAATTTTTTCTTTAGAATAAAATCCTGATAAAAATGGAATTCCCATTAATGATAATGAAGCAATAATTAAAATAATCCAAACAAATGGAAACATTTTAACTAAACCTCCATATTTTCGAATATCTTGTTCATTAAAAAAACTATGAATTAAAACTCCTGCTGAAATAAATAATAAACATTTAAAAAACGCATGATTTATAAGATGAAAAAATGCAATATCAAATTTAGCAATTCCTGAACAAAAAACTAAATATCCCATTTGACTACAAGTAGAATAAGCAATTATTTTTTTTAAATCCATTGTAATTAAACTATAGTCCCTGCAAACAAAGCAGTTATCCCTCCAATTATGGCTATTAAACACATCGACGGAAAACTATGTATAATATAAAATTGAAAACGTTGTAATAAAAAAGCTCCACTAACAATCATTGTACTAGCATGTAATAATGATGAAACTGGAGTTGGACCTTCCATAGCTTGAGATAACCAAGATTCTAAAAAAATTTGCGCTGATTTACCAATTGTTCCAAGAAATAATAAAAATGTTACAATATCAATAACAGATACATAAAAAAATAAAACTTTAAATTGCATTAAACAAATAATTTTAGTAATTAAAATTAAATTTATAAAATTAAATGTTCCAGTAAAAAGAAATAAAATGCTTATTGCTAATAAAACACCAACATCTCCTATTCTGTTATAAATAATTGCCATTAATCCCGAATTTGCTGCATAATAACGTGTAAACCAAAAATTAATCAATAAATATGACATTAAACCAACACCTTCCCATCCTAAAAATAATTGAACTGTTGTACCTGCAGTAACTAAAACTTCCATAAAAATTGTAAAAATAGATAATAAAATTAAAAATCTTATTAAATGTGGATCATATCGAAGATAATCATAAGCAAAACAATGAACTAAAAAAGAAATCATTAAAATTAAAAAAACCATTAATACTGTCAATTTATCAAAATAAAAAGTCCAACTTAAACCTAATGATCCTACATTAAACCATGAACCTAACTCAATATAACAAAATGAATTTAAATAAACAACTTCATATACTAAAAAAATTGAAATAAATGTTGAAAATAATAAACTACCAAAAATTAAATTTATAATAATTTTTTTAGAAAAATTATTAACTATAACAAAAATAACTAAAATAACAAAAATATGAAATAACAATAATAATAAATACATTTTTTTTTAACCTTTAGATAAATAAATATATTTTGTATCAATTGTTCCTCTAAGTCTATAATAAACAATTAATAAAGCTAAACCAATAGCAACTTCCGCTGCTGCAACCATTAAAATAAATAATACAAAAAATTGTCCTAAAATATCATTAAAATTATATGAATAAACTATAAAATTTAATTGTATTGACATTAACATTAATTCAATACAAACTATAATCATTATCAAATTGCGTCGAATCAAAAACGAGCCAATTAAACCAAAAATAAATAAAAATAATACTATAATACAAAAAAAGTTAATAGGAAAAGTAATCATAAAATTTAAATAAAGATTATTTTTTATAAATAATTTTAATTAATATACTCACCATTTTCATCATTTAAATGAAAATATTTATTTAATTTATTTAAAGAAACTCCTCAAACTCTTTCATCATAGCTTTCATATAATCATCAAATTCTTTTTCAATTGCTATTAATACTTTATATTCTCCATAAATATTAAAAATTGTACCATGTTCTGCCATGTCACCTAAATATATATAAAAAATAAAAATAAATAATAAAAGAAAAAAAATCTTTCTGATAGAGGGTTTCCAAAAGTAATATCTTTCACGCCAAGTCATTTTTAAACGAGTTCTCATACCTACACGAATTTCAATTTTTGGTTTTGTTATAATTTTTATCATTCTTTTTAAAAAACTAGGTCTATTAGCTACTTTTACTTTTTTTAACATTTTCCTAATAAAAAATTTAAATATGAAATAGCATATAAACAAATAGGCATAAATCCATGACCAATACCACAAATTTCGCTACATTGTCCATAAAATACTCCTGATCTATGAATAAAAATATCTAATTGATTTAATCTACCAGGAACAGCATCAACTTTTAAACCTAATGCTGGAACTGCAAAACTATGTAAAACATCAATACTTGAAATAATAATTTTTAAATGAACATTTGTTGGTAATAATAAATAATTATCACATTCTAATAAACGAGAAATACCTGATTTAATATTTAAATATTCTGTTGGTTCCATAAAACTTTCAATAATATAATCATCAACATCTAAATTAGCATCTTCAATAAAATTATTAAACCAAACAGGAAATAATTGAACATAATCATAAGTCCAATACCATTGATATCCAATTGCTTTAACACTTAATAAAGTATCTAAATTTTCTTCTGAAATATATAAATAATAAAATGATGGTAAAGCAATAATAATTAAAATAACACAAGGAATACTTGTCCATAAAAATTCTAAATTTTTATTTTTTACAAAAATAGCACGTTTATTTAAATATTGTTTAGCTAAACAAAAAAATTTATAAAAATAAATTTGATACATTTTAAGATGAAAACTATAAGTTATAATTTTTTCCCATAAAAGTTCTCTATCATAATGAGAAAAATTCCAATAATAATTTAAACCTAATCCAGGACGGCGAATAAGACTTACTGCAATAATTCTAAAAACTATAGGTAAATTAATATTACTAAATTGATTTGCTGATTTTACTTTAGTAAAACTATTTGGTAATAAAACATAATTCTCAATAATTTGAAATAAAATCCATATAACAACAATTGAAATAACAATTAAAAAAAAACAAACAAATGCATGTAATTCAACAATACCTTCCATTAAAGAAGTTGCAGAATCTTGAAAACCAAATTGATGATAATATTTCGAAAATAATGAATTTAAAAACATCATTAAAAAAAAAAGTTTATTTTAAAATAAATTTATAAATATTACTAATATATATAATAAAACGAAATTAAATTTTAGGTTTTCTATAAAAAAATAAACGACGATTTCCTCTAAAACTAATTCTATCACGTTCACGTTGCCGTGCAAATCGTTCTAATTCAATTTTTATATTTTTTTCAAAAAATAAAGATCTATTTCGAGGAAGTTTAATTTTATCATCATGTTGATAAAAAGGTTCTAATTTAAGTTTTATATTTTTTGAAAAAAAATAATTATTTATATCAAATTTAGTATAATTGAAAATTAAAAAATTATAATCACTATAATCATTAAAATATCTATGTCTTGTTAACATTCTAAGTGGTTCTATGTATAAATCAAAATCAAAAGCATACACATGATTAAACCAACAAAAATAACAAACAAAAAAATAAGTAAAAAAATAACAATAATAATAAAATAAAATTAAATAACCTAACATAATTATACCACGATCTCCAAATAAAAAAAATAAATAATCAAATGGATCCATAGGTTTATCATATTCAAAATCACATTCATCAAATCTTATTCTTTGATATTCTTTAATTAAATTCATATTAAAATAATAATTAATTAAATTTTCACTATTAATAAAATCTAAAAAATATTCATCTGTATTTTCAATATATTGTTGCCTTTTTGTTTGCATATCAATTAAACCATAAAAAGAAGAAATATGACAATCAAATGGATTTTTATCAAAAATATCATAAAGTGGTAAATTACAAAAAACATCATATTCAAATTTAGCCTCATCATATTTATTTTTTAGTAAAAACCACGTAAAATATTTTTTAACAGATAATTCTTTACTTGGCTCAACTAAATCAAATGTTCTAAATTCTTTTTTACAAAAAGTTGTTTTTTTACTATTTAATACAATTAAATAACTTAAAGGTGCTTTTATAAAACGTTTCATTTTATAATAATAAATTTGTAAAATTTTAGAATCATATAATTTATCATTATAAATTAATTCTTTAGAATGAAAAAATTTTTTATAATTTGGCCATAAAATTTTATAATCTTCATAAATAAATTTAAATTCTGAATTCAAATCATTAAAATTATAAAAATTAGGCCATGCCATACTTACTTTTTCATCTTCAGGCCAATAATGTTCAAGTATATAATATTTATATTGCAAAGGAATAATATAAGTCGACATAAGCCCATATAATTCATGATCTTCTTCTTCTCCATTTTTAAATTCTGGATAAAAATCAAAATAATATTTAAGTTCTAAATTAGGATCAAGAAAATTATTATGATAATAAATAATATTAGTAATATTAAAATATTCATAATCTAAAACATAAGTATCACTGCAAATATCATATGAAGTATTATTAGGGCATATACGAATTGAATCATCAATATACGTCCATAAATCATATCCTATTAAATTTTGTATAAAAAATTTGAGTATAATTACTAAAATATAATTAAAATAAAAAAGCACTATAAAATAAAGTACATAATTTTCAATAAAATCTAAAAAATAATAATTAAACATATATAAAAAAAATTAACAATTAATAAAATAAAAAGGGAGAAAGGATTCGAACCTTTTCTTACAGATTATGAGCCTGTCGAGCTACCCTTACTCAACTCCCACAATCATCATTATTATTAAACAAAAAATAATTAAAATTAACAAAGAGCAAGATAGGATTCGAACCTATGTGTGTTTTGTCACGTCGAGTTTCAAACTCGATGCCTTTAACACTCGGCCACTTGACAAAAAATAATTCACTCTATAGGACTTGAACCTATATTCTTGCTTTGAAAGAGCAATGTTTTAACCTATTAAACTAAGAGATATTTATAATTACAGCTATATATTTTTCCTAATTAATTTATTAATCTAAAAAATTATAATTTTAAAATATTAAAAATTGACTCAATTGGATTCGAACCAATATCTAAACCGTTATGAGCGGTACATTTTACCTGATTAAACTATGAGATTTAATTATTAAAGAAATAAAATACCTACGACTAGAGTTGAACTAACACTCCCAAAGGAAGTAGATTTTAAGTCTACCGCGTCTACCGATTCCGCCACGTAAATAAATTTTATTAAAAATATGTTAATTTTTAGAATGGAATTGGATTCGAACCAATATTTAATTATTTTGCAAATAATTGTAATGCCATTATACTATCCAACTAATGAAAATATTCGTGTACTTGGAATCGAACCAAGGACCATTGGCTTAAAAGGCCACTGCTCTACCAACTGAGCTATACAAAAAAAAATAACCTTGGCTGGATTTGAACCAGCATTATATAACTTAGAAGGTTAATGTTTTTCCAATTAAACTACAAGATATAAAAATTTTAAAATTTGATAAGGGTAGGATTTGAACCTACGACGTGTTCCCACAACAACTTTACAGGCTGTCGCCTTAAACCACTCGGCCACCTTTTAAAAATATATTAAATATATATTATATAAATATTATATTTTAGAACTATTTTAATAATTTTTTTCTAATTTCTCAATCATTGTTTTTGATCAATAATTAAAATAAAAATCTTTAAATTTTAACAAATTATAAATTTTCAAAGTCTGCTGGAATTGTGTTTTAATTTAAAAATATTAAAAAAATAGTATTAATATAAAAATATATAATATAAAAATTCATTAAGCTCGATTGGATTTGAACCAATGACCATACGCTTATCAAACGTGTGCTCTAACCAGCTGAGCTACGAGATATTAATTATTTGTTTTTTTAATTTTTTTTTATTTATATCATATTTATTTAAAACAATTAATATTGAACCTATCATAGCAATAAGTAAAATAAAACTTCCATAAATAATATTAATAAAATAAACATTATATAATAAAATAGCTATAATTTGAACTGAATGAATTGAATCAATATAATCTATCCATTTAATAAAACTATTTAAATTTAAATATTGAAAAAAATAAATATTAATATTTTTATTTAATAATGTATTATTTGTTGTATTTAATAAAATATTACTAACATTTGTTAATTGTATTATTGGTAAAAAAAAAAAAACAAAAAAAAATGGAACAAATAAATTATTTTCATATAAATTTGTTTCACTTTTTATCATAAATGTTTTAATTAATTTAATATGAAAAAGCATAAGTACACAAACTGCTCCAATATAAATTATAATAAAAATTAATGCTAAAAATTCCATTTTCAAAATTAAAGTTATTTCTGTCATATATAAAAATATTATCATTAAATATAAGATAGAATGAACCGAACTTTTAGTATAAACTATAAGAAGACCCATAATAATCATTAATAGACCAATTAAACATAATATACTATAATATAATTCATTAAAATAATTATAAAAAATTAATGATGTCATATATAATTAAAAAAAAAATTAATCTTGATAGAGGGACTCGAACCCCAATACATACTATCAAAAAGTAATGCCTTCCCATTTGGCTATATCAAGTTTTTAATCCAGCCACAGGTTCCCCTACGGCTACCTTGTTACGACTTCGCCCCAGTCACTAATTCTATATCGATATTCGTCCATCATATTTTTTTAGTTTTAATAAAAATATTTATTATAAACCATATAATAAATTTTATTTTAAATTAAACATCTAAAAACTAATTTTTGATATGTAATATAGAGTGAGCTTCCGTGGCGTGACGGGCGGTGTGTGCAAGAACAGGTCCCAAATTCACCGTATCATTATGATATACGATTACTAGTAATTCCAACTTCATGTTCTTAAGTTTCAAAGAACAATTCGAACTAAGATTTGTTTTTAAAGAATAGCTTAAACTTACATTTTTGCATCTCATTGTAACAATCATTGTAGTACGTGTATAGCCCAATTCATCAAGGCATGACGACTTGATGTCATCCTATCTTCCATTAGTATTACACTAATAATCAATTGAACCTTATTAAATCTTTAGTTTATAACTCTTGCAAATTTATGTCAAAAATTATAAACCAAAAATTTCAGAAAAAAAATTAATTTTAAAGATAAAAAATCATTTTAATCCTCTATAAAGTAAACAATTCTAGGGTCGCGTTCGTTTCCGGAATTAACAGGAAATTTGACAACACGAACTTACATCAGCCATGCAACACCTGATTATACTTATATCTGAAAATAATTATTCAAATCATTAAGATAATAAACATCATGTTAAACATTTATATATATAAACTAGAATTGGTAAGGTTTTGCGCGGACTATCGGATTAAATCACATACTCCACTACTTGGTCTGTTCTCCGTCAATTCCTTTGAGTTTTAACCTTGCGGCCATAGTTCCCAGGCGGAATATTTACGCGTTAGCTTAGATAAAATAAAATAAAAGTCATTTTTATTTTTCCAATATTCATCGGTCACAGTATAGACTACGAGGGTCTCTAATCCTCTTTGCTCCCTATACTTTTGTATCTCAACGTCAGTATATTATAAAAAGTCGCCTTCGCAAGCTTCGTCTCCTTAAAATCATTAAATTTTACCTTTCCTCTAAAAATCCCACTATTTTCTAATATACTCAAAGTTAAATAGTATTAAAAAGCTTCTCAAGAGTTAAGCTCATTGTTTTTAACTTTAAACTTATTTAACCGTCTACATACCCTTTACGCCCAATCAGCACGAATAACACTTGCTCCTCTCGTCTTACCGCGACTGCTGGCACGAAATTAGTCGGAGCTTACATAATAAAAGTAAGTCAAGAAAATACCTTGTTCTTTTATTATTCTAAACCTTTCAGCTCTTTCAAGCCTTCATAGTCTCTAAGATATTGCTGGATCGTGTGTTAACACATTGTCCAAGATTCCCCACTGCTGCTACCACTTCGATAGTTAGACGTGTTCCAGATCTAATGTGGCTGACCATCCTCCCAGACCAGCTAAAGATAATCGACTTGGTAGGCCTTTACCCTACCAACAATCTGAATCCTATACGAGCTTGTCCGCAATCGATTAAAAATCTTTTTAAATCTAGAATAATTTTATTTCTAAAAAAGAAACAAAACTAAAAACTATTATTATACGAAATTATAAATTATTACGTTTTTGCGGGTTAATTTCTCATATTAATACGCACCTATTCGCCAAAATTTATTTATAAAAAACAAATTTTTAGACTTGCATGTGTAAAGCCTACTCAAGCATTCACTCTGAGCCAGGATCAAACTCATCAATGTTTAATAATTTATTTAATAAATTATTTTATAAAAAAGCCCAAAAAAACATAAAAAAACGTTAATAAATAAAACACAATTAGTAAAATAAATTCTTATATCACTATAACAATAAATGTTCCTATCTCATGAATTAATTTTCGAATTATAAATAAATTTACAATTCAGATAAACTATAAAAAATTATCAAATATAAAATTTAATAATTTATAAATTATAATTTATTTTAAAAAATTAATCACTTTTTATAAAGTTATTCTCAATAACTTGATTTAGAAAATTTTTTCAAAAGTAACTTCCTACTTAATATGCTTTCAGTAGTTATTTACTAAAACGTAGCTACTTTGCTATGCATCAAATATAATACAACAAATTCACAATAGGTTTTTCCTTTTTGCTCCTCTCGTACGAAAATCAGATTTTATCAATTTTCTATCATTTACGGTAGATAGGGACAAACTGTCTCACGACGTTCTAAACCCAACTCATGTACCACTTTAATCGGCGAACAGCCGAACCCTTGGAATCCCCTACTACTCCAGGATGTGATAAGTCGACATCGAGGTGCCAAACTATCCCGTCGATATGGCTCTCAAGGACAATTAGCCTGTTATCCCCGGCGTACCTTTTATCCGTTAAGCAATAACCATTCCATTCTGTGTTACTGGATCACTATGACGAACTATTATCTCTGTTTGATTTGTAAATCTTACAGTTAAACAATTTTATACCATTACGCTCACAAATTTAATTGACATTAAATTGAAATTGTCTTTGTACTCCTCCGTTACTCTTTTGGAGGAAGCCGCCCCAGCTAAACTACCAATCATACACTTTTTTTCTTAAAAATTAGAAAAGATACTAATTTAATAACTAGTATAGCACGAATGTCTCCCTAATGTATAAAAAATACATAGATCATAAACTCCTAATTATTCTTCATACTAAATTACCCTTTTCAATATAAAATTATAGTTAAGGTGCACGGGGTCTTTCCGTCCCGCCGTAAATATTACGCATCTTCACGTAAATTGCAAATTCACTGGATCAACTCTGGAGACAGTGGTGAAGTCGTTACGTCATTCATGCGGGTCAATACTTAATTGACAAGGAATTTCGCTACCTTAGGACCGTCAGAGTTACAGCCGCCGTTTAATGACACTTATATTCAAAACATTTTATTAAATTAAATTTTTAACAAAATAAAATATCTCTCCTATTAATTATTCATCACCGGGCAGACGTCAGACCTTATACATCATATTACTATTTAGCAAAGTCCTGTGTTTTTATTAAACAGTCGCTACACCCTATTCTGTGACACAAATTTAATTTACAACTAAATTAAACTGCATTCATATTTATAATTATTTTTAATTATCATTTAAATAATAAATATGAGTATTCCTTATCCTAATGTTACGGAATTAATTTGCCGAGTTCCTTCAAAGTTGTTCTTCCAATCACCTTAGTATCCTCTACTAATCCACCTGTGTCGGTTTAAGTACGGTTTAAATAAAATATAAAAATATTTTATTTATTAAGATATTTCTTGAATTAAATTATTAAATAATTAATATATTAAAAAATCACATTACTTTTAAATAATTTAATTTTCTCTTAATTTATTTTTTTTATTATTAAAAAAAAATACTCATCATTTTTATTTATCAATAAAAAATTTAGAGACCGATTAACTCAACGAAGTATAACTTAACGTTGAAACCTTTAGATTTACGGTGATAATGATAATAAAAATTAACTCATTATTTATTCGTTACTCATGTCAACATTCTCAAAATAAATTTAATAAAAAATTTAACAATTTTTCTCATAAATTAATATTATTCGTTCTACTACCAATTTTATCAATTTTTTAATTTCGGTATATAACTAAAGCTTCACAAATTTCTGCCTAAATAAATACTCGACCATTGAGCATGAACGCTTTCTTTAAAGGATGGCTGCTTCTAAGCCTACCTCTTGGTTGTCTTTATATATTTTAAGCTTCAACCATAAATTATAATTTAAAAACCTTAATTTAAAATCTGGGCTTTTTCCCTTTTGATTATGAATCTTAGCACTCATAATCTGCCTATTAAAATTATTATATAACATATATTCAAAGTTTAAGAAACATCAGCGAAGTTTTTAATGACCCCTTTCTTTAGTTATCAAGTGCTTTACCCTATGTTATAAATTTTAATGCATTACGTAAATAATTTTCGTAGAAAACCAGCTATATCCGAATTTGATTAGCCTTTCACCCCTAAACACATTTCATCCCAGTATTTTGCAACATACACGAGTTCGATCCATTATAATTAAATATAAATATTTTTTATATAATTAAAATAAATTAATATAAAAGTTTATAAAATTTTTTTATTTAATCTAAACATGTTTAGATCATCCGGTTTCGGGTAATAATATAATTAATTAATGCTTAATTAAAACTCGCTTTCGCTATCTTTTAAAATCTTTCAAAAATTTTAAAATTACTAATTATATTAACTCGCTGACCCATTATACAAAAGGTACATTGTTATAACATATTTTAAAGTTACTTCAATCGCTTTTATGTATTTAATTTTAAGTTCTATTTCACTCCATATATATTATAAAGGTTCTTTTTCATCTTTCCTTCACAGTACTATTCTCTATTGATATATTTTAAATATTTATTTGTTTTGAAGATGGTTCTCCCTTATTCAAACAAAAAATGAATTTTGCTTTACTCAAATTTATTTTAATTCAATTAATTCTTTTTTATAAATTTTAATATTACAAATATATTAATATTAATATATTATTAATTTTAAAAAACTCTAAAAGTTTAATTTTACAGGACTCATTACCTTCTATGGAATTCTAAGTTTAAATTTAATTAATTAAAATTAATTAAATTTAAACTTATTTTAATAAATTAAATTAATTGAATAGCTTACAATAATTTTCGCTCACCACTACTAATTATATCTCTATTGATTTTTATTCCTATTGTTACTAAGATGTTTCAATTCACAACGTTAATTTTAAAAATTTAATTAAATTTTTTTTCAAAAAAAAGAACGATTTATATTAATTTAATCAAATTTACCATAAATCTTTTCGTCATAATAAACGTCTTTTATTAAAATATATCTAGATATCCATTAAATACATTATTATATTTATTAACATAAAAAATTTTTATAAATTAACATAAAAATTATTAATTATAATTTTTATTTTTTCTACTAAATAATTTAATAATTATTAAATTATTATTATTTTTGTTTAATATTTTCTTTTTTTATATCTTTTGAACCATAAACATCGGGTTCTTCTACTGTAGCAATTTGATAAATAATAGACCAAATTTTTTTTAAAACAATAAATAAATTTTTAAAAAAAAAAATTAAAATTTTTTTAAAAAATTGATATAAATAATTTATATATGTACTTATATAAGGTATTTTATATGAATGATAAACTACATAATAAAAATGAATTGGTAAAAGATAAATAAATATATAAATTAAAAAATTATAAAAAAATATTAAAATTAAATATTTAATTTTAAATAATTCAATTAAACTAAATCTTACATAAGCATCAAAAAATAAATATTTAAAACAAAGTTTTACATAAAAATAAATAAGAATCATAATACATTTAAATGTTGAATAAAATGTACTAGTATTATATTTTTCAGGATTTAATGTGTATTTTTGATATTGTCTAATATAATTCCAATATGTTTCGATAAGTTTATAAAAAAAAGATCTACGTAATACGCTTGGATTATCATTAACAATAATAAATAAATTTGTAAAATAAAAAAATAAAAATAAAAAAAATGAAATAGCTAATATAACTCCTGTCAATCTAATCATAACAGATGATAAAGCAAAACGCATTGGATAATAAACATTTAAATTTGGACCATTATTTTCATCAAAGCTTTCTAAATACTCTTTATATTCATCAGGATAAATTTCCATAGCTAATGAACCATATACTTTTGATTCATTAACAGCATCAGTATTATCAATATTATTATTATTATCAATACCAAATAAATCTCTAAAATTAAAAAAATCTTTAAAATTAAAAATAAAATTTTTTATTGCAGATTTAAAAAATAATACATAAGTATCAACAAACATAAAAACAAATTCCATAATAAAATATCGTATTTCATAACTAAAAAAATTTAAAAAATTAACTGGAATTTTTATAAATAAAAAACGTAAAACTATATTAATAGCTTTTAATAATATTAATATAATAAATAAAATTGTATTTAAACAAAATAAAATAAATTGTACAATTGCATTTATTGGTTTAAATACTAAAAGATAAAAGATGACTTTTAAATCTTTTCTATAATCATTTTCAAATTGTTCAATTTTAGCGGTCAATAACATAAAATAATGGTTAAAATAACCTTTTATACTTAATGCTCTACATATAACTCTAAATAACATATTTATTTAATTGCTCTTAAATAAAAAAAACCTTCAAGAGCTAATTTACGTAAAACAATTGGCTCATTCGGTAAAGGTTCTAATTTTGTTGGCATAGCAAATTTCATTAAAAAAATTAAATCATCAGTTGAATTTCCCCACCAATATAACATTAAAAATAAAAAAATCCAAACAACATCAACAAAATGCCAATACCAAATACTCATTTCAAAACCTAAATGACGAGTTGAAGAAAAATGACATGAACAATGACGGAAATAACAAACTATAATAAAAATAGTTCCTATTAATACGTGAAAACCATGAAATCTGTTAACATAAAGAAAACAGATCCATAAATTCCATCTCCAATATTATAAGATGATTCAATATACTCACAAATTTGTAAATTTGTAAACATAATAGCTAAAAAAATAGTTAATAATAATGCAATACGAGTTTGTTCAAATTTTGAAATACAAATAGCTTTATGTGCCCAAGTAACTGTAAATCCTGATAAAACTAAAATAATTGTATTTAAGAAAGGAACTCCCCAAGTACTAAAAGTAATAATTCCATGTGGAGGCATACTCCTCCTATTTCTACTGATGGAGAAATGCTTGAATGAAAAAAAGCCCAAAAAAATGAAACAAAAAACATTACTTCAGAAACAATAAATAATAACATTCCAAAACGTAATCCATATTGAACTTTTAAAGTATGATTTCCTAAAAAAGTTGATTCACGAATAACATCTCTCCACCAAAGAACTGCAATTAAAATTAAAGTAATAAGTCCTGAAAAAAGGACTTGTTCTCCATCATTATAACCATGAAAATATAAAACTGCTCCAAAGGTTAAACTTAAAGCACTAAATGATGCCAATAATGGCCATGGACTAGGATCAACTAAATGAAATGGATGTCTTTTTACAGAATGTGACATATAAATTATAAAGTTTTATAAACAAATTGATCAAAATGATTTACTGAATTAAAATGATCATTAACATTTAATAATTTATTATTAATAGCTAATGAACGTGGTAAATAACCAATACTAATTAAATCTCTTACAATATATTTATTATTTTCAGTAACTAAATTACTAAAAATAAAAAAAAATACAATCATACCAACAACAGATAAAAGTGAACCAATTGATTCAATATAATTCCAAAATCATAAATATCAGGATAATCAGGAATTCTTCTTGGCATACCTGCTAAACCTAAAAAATGCATAGGGAAAAATGTTAAATTAACTCCTATAAAAGTTAAATAAAAATGAATATTTCCTAAAATACTATTATATCTAATACCTAAAATTTTTTCAATCAATAATAAAATCCTGCAAAAAATGCAAAAACAGCTCCCATAGATAAAACATAATGGAAATGAGCAACAACATAATAAGTATCATGTAATGAAATATCTAATCAGAATTAGATAAAACAATTCCCGTTAAACCTCCTATAGTAAATAAAAAAATAAATCCTAAACTAAAAAGAACAGAAACATTTAATAAAACTGAACCATTCCATAAAGTTGCTAACCAACTAAAAATTTTAATTCCTGTTGGAACAGCAATAATCATAGTAGCTGCAGTAAAATATGCTCTAGTATCAACATCTAAACCAACAGTATACATATGATGCGCCCAAACAATAAAACCTAAAAAACCAATTGCTAACATTGCACAAACCATACTATGATATCCAAAAATTTTTTTACGTGAATAAAATGAAATAGTTTCACTAATAATACCAAATCCTGGAATAATTAAAATATAAACTTCAGGATGTCCAAAAAACCAAAATAAATGTTGAAATAATATTGGATCTCCTCCTCCAATTGGATCAAAAAATGTTGTATTAAAATTTCTATCAGTTAAAAGCATAGTAATACTCCTGCTAAAACTGGTAAAGATAATAATAATAATATTGCTGTAATAAAAACAGCCCAAACAAATAATGGAATTCTATTCCATGTCATATTAGGTAATCTCATATTACAAATTGTAGTAATAAAATTTATAGCTCCTAATAAAGAAGAAACTCCTGCTAAATGTAAACTAAAAATAGCAAGATCAACTGAACCTCCTGAATGACTTTCAATGCTTGATAATGGAGGATAAACTGTCCATCCTGTACCTGCTCCTCCTTCAACAAATGATGAAATTAATAATAAAATAAATGAAGGTGGTAATAACCAAAAACTAATATTATTAAGTCTAGGAAATGCCATATCTGGAGCTCCAATCATAACTGGAACAAAAACATTACCAAACCTCCAATTAATGCTGGCATAACCATGAAAAAAATCATAATAATTGCATGTGCTGTTACAATTACATTATAAAATTGATGATTACCTAATAAAACTTGATTACCAGGTAAAGTTAACTCCATTCTAATAAGAACAGAAAATAAAGTTCCAATAATTCCCGCAAAAGCCGCAAACATTAAATATAACATTCCAATATCTTTATGATTGGTTGAATAAGAAAATCTTATTAAAAATGGAATAAAATTTTTAAAACTAGGTTTTTGAGTGTTAGACATATATATATATATATATTTTATATTATTATATAATTTTTTTATTAATTAATTTTCAACTAATTTTTTTTTAGTTTATAAAAAAAAATGAAATTATTAAATTAACTATTAAATATCCTAATGAAACAGGAAGGAAAACTTTCCATCCTAAATGCATTAATTGATCATACTAAAGCGTGGAAATGTTGTCCTTACCCAAATAAAAACAATTAATAAAAATAAAATTTTTAAAACAAAAAATAAAGTATTACCTAAAAAAAATGAAGTCCAACCTCCAAAAAAAATTATAGTAGTTAAAACACATGTAATAATAATATTTGAATATTCTGCTAAAAAAAATAATGCAAATCCCATAGCAGAATATTCAACATTATAACCTGAAACTAATTCAGCTTCAGCTTCTGGTAAATCAAAAGGTGCTCTATTTGTTTCAGCTAATGATGATATAAAAAATAATAAAAATAAACCAAATTGTGGAATAATTAACCAAATTGTTTCTTGAAAATAAACAATATTTGTTAAATTTAATGAACCAACTGGTAATAATGTTGCTATAAGAATAATTCCAATTGAAACTTCATAAGAAATCATTTGTGCCGCTGATCTAAGAGCTCCTAATAATGCATATTTTGAATTACTAGACCATCCTGCTAAAACAATACCATATACATTTATTGAAGAAATTGCTAAAAAAAATAATATACCTAATTCTAAATCTGCAACTACAACTCCATAATTTAATGGAATAATTAACCAATTTAATAAACTACAAAAAAAAACAATAATAGGTGCTAAAACAAATATTATTTTATTTGATCTACTTGGTAATATAGTTTCTTTAAGAAATAATTTTAAACATCTGCTAAAGGTTGCCCTAAACCAAATAATCCAACAAGATTAGGTCCTAATCTTCTTTGAGAGGCTCCTATAACTTTACGCTCAACTAATGTTAAATATGCTACAGAAATTAATAATGGAACTATCAAACTAATAACATAAAAATTTAAATAAATTGTTAATTTAAAAAAACATAAAAAAAAATCAATTAAAAAATTTATCATATTAACTTATAAAAAAAAAATTAAGATCTAAAAAGACCTTTAAATTTACGAACAAAATACCATATATAAATGATGCATCCAAGCTCTGGATGAGTTGGGCCAAATAGATCATTATATTCACAAAGTAAAACATTATCATAATAATATTTAATTAAATCAAAAATTTCTGTATAATTCATAAAATAAAACTAACTTTATTATAATTCAAAATTTGATTTTTCTTTAAAAAATAAATTACTCATCATATTTAATTGTTTTGAATAAAAACAATAAATATTTGATTTATAAAAATTTTTATTAAAAGAAACAAAATGAAAATTTTTATATTTTACTATAAAATAATTATTAAAATTTAACTTATTTAATAAATTAAATTTAAGAATAACTCTATTTTTAAAAAATGAATAATATAATAAATTATCAATTAAATTAATATTTAATTCTTTATTTAAATTAAAATTTATTATTTTAAAAATAAAATTTAATGATTCAATATTACTTTTTACAAATTCTTCTAAATTAATTTCAACTTTCATATTTTGTTTAACAAGACCCATGCTATTAATAAAATATTGATTTTCTAATTCAAAACAATTATAAACTGGTAACATAATATTACAAAACTTAAAATTATTATCAAAAAATGAATTTTGATAAATATTAAAATTATTTTTAAAAGAATTATTAAATTCTTTATTAGATAATATTGTTTTAAAATTAACTTGATTTAAACCAATAAAATAATTAAAATTACTTAAATTAGATACTTCATATAAATTAAATTTTGATAAAAACATTAAATCAAAACTTGAAATTGTTGTTAAAGATGAAGATAAATAAAAAATATCAAAATTCTTTTTATTTAACTTAAATAATTTACTTTTTAAATTTTGTAATTTTTTTAAATAAAATGACCACGATGTTTTTATAAAAAAATTATAAAATATATTATTACCATATATAAAACATATATTATTAAATTTAAATAATATATTACATAACCAATGTTTACCAAAAATAAATTTAATAAAATCATCATATGTATTACTTACATGATAATATTTATATGTTAAATTATAATTTGTTCCAAAAAAAAATAAATTATTAAAATTAAACCAAATAACTTTTTGTCTTAATTTCGAATTTAAAACTGGATTTTCAATTCTTAAATTATAATTATAAAATATATAAAAATCATAATTATATAAACTTATTTTTGAATTATTAATATAATTTATTTCTTTATCAAAATTAAAAGAATTATTAATAATTTCAATATTATAATTTTCTGTATTATTAATTAATAAATTTGATCCTGACTTGACTGTAAAATATTTAAAAATATTTATTGATTCTAAATCAATAAAATCTCCTAAAAAACTTTTGATTAATAATTTTTTTAAATTAATATTAATAAAATTTTTTAAATAATTTGAAATATTTTTCCAACTACTTGCTATAAAAAAATTATTATTATCATTTTTATTATTAATTATTAAATTAGTTTTTTTTAAAATTAATGGAAATGTTAAACGTTGTATTTTCAAACTATCAAAAAAATAACGACTTTTATCACTAATCCAATAAGCATCAAAATTAGAATTATAATTAGATAAAATTCTTTTAATTTTTAAATTATCAGTATAAATACGTATTGAATTTAAAAATGTATCCATAAAATCTATACTATCAACATAATAAGAATCCCAACTTCTATAATTTAAAGCAAAATTTTTATTTGTTAAAGCTCCAACTGGACAAAAATCAATAATATTTGAACTTAATTCATTTGATAAAATTTTTCGTGTATATAATCCTATTTCAGATAATTGACCACGTCCTAACATTCCTAATGAATAATCTCCTGCAATTTCTCTTAAAAAACGAACACAACGAGTACAATGAATACATCTTGTTAAAATTAATTTAATAAATGGATTACAATCTGTATCATTAACTGCTCTTTTTAAATCGTTTTTTTTGAAAAACGTCCTCTATCATT
>ERZ1292637.544-Hain-H14-01um-R3-544-length-20682-cov-5_pt1 | contig 20682 bp, 21 predicted proteins | sample MGYA00564405_ERZ1292637 | MGnify/ENA primary metagenome ERZ1292637 (study PRJEB36523, sample SAMEA6512645) | groundwater metagenome | collected 2019-01-09 | study: AquaDiva: Metagenomics assemblies of 32 groundwater samples | reverse complement strand
ACTAGAATAGAAATAGTATGTTATAATTTTAGAATCCATGCCACAACAAATTACAATCAATGCTAAAGATTTCAAATTACGTCAAGACCTTGAGAATGAAGTCTTGCGTCTCACTGGTGGAGGGACAGAAGATAAACCCGGATTTCTAATCAAAGGCAAACGTATAGAACTTGAAAAATTATTTTTAAACGATAACAGAAAAGTCTATGGGATAAGATGTGAAATTACTGATACTCCCTCTCAAATTCGAGAGAAGAATGTAGCAGACCGAGGGGAAAGACATTCATTTGGAATAAATAACAACTTAGAAATATGAAACATACAAAAGTTCTTTTAGATAACGAGGCGAGACAGGCTATTTTAGACGGAGTGAGTACGATTTATGAACCAGTGCGAAGAACACTCGGCCCACATGGAAGTAATGCTTTGACCTATGGAGTCTTTGGTCGCCCATCAAGATTAACGAATGATGGTGTTACTATTGCCGAAGTCATTGAACCTTTAGACGATTACCAGAATCTTGTCGCCAAAGCGTTTAAAGATGGGGCCAAAAAGACTAATGAGAAGGCCGGGGATGGGACAACCTCTACGGTGGTAATTGCTGGGAAACTCATTAACAATATACTTTCCGAATTGATGGCTTCGGCTTCAAGTATTGGAACCTCTAGCAAAGGAGGGGCTATGGACATTAAACGTCGTCTAGCGACTTCAGTTAAAAATGTTATTAGCCAGATCAAAGAAAAAGCCCATAAAGTAGACACTATTGAAGAACTTGTTAAAATCGCTACAGTTTCCATTGAAGATCCCGAACTTGGAAAGATTATCGCTGGTATGGCATGGGAGATTGGAGAATATGGTTTTATAGATATTGTTGAAGGTTTTAAAGGAGAGATCGAAACTGAAATAATCAAGGGTGCTCGCTTCCCGGCCAAGATCGTGGCTAAGGGTTTCGTAAATGATCCAGCTAAATTTCGTATGGTAGCGCAGGATGTGGAGATCATCGTCACTAACTACAAGCTCGATAATGTTTCCGTAGTTTCCAAGTTCCTAAACCCACTGCTCAACGACCATAAAAAGATCGCTATCCTTGCCCCAGAGTTTTCTAAAGAAGTCACTGAAGATTTATTTCAGGCTTGCTATAAGCTTTTGACCGAAGGAGGTAAAATTGCCAAACAAAAAACTTCTCTCGATATTTATCCCGTGAAGGTCCCCTCTCTACGAACAGAGCAATTTGAGGACTTGGCCATCTACTTTGGAGCTAGATTTATCAATAAGGACCAAGGTGACAAATTACAAAACATCCGAGAAAGCGATCTTGGCTTTCTTGATAAACTTGTGGTTAAAGATTCTGAAATCCGAGAAGATGCAATCGCCACTGGAGGAAAAGGGACAAAAGGTTTGGTAGAAACAGGCGCGGAAAGTCCCGTAGCTCAACGAATCGAAGTCTTAAAAAAACAAGTCGAGGAAACGAAGGACGAAGCCGACAAGAACCATATCCGTAGACGTATTGCCGGACTCTCTTCGGCCGTCGGGATTATCCGGGTTGGAGCCGCGTCAGAATCAGAACTTTATTATCTTAAAAAGAAGATTGAGGATGGAGTGTACTCTTGTAAAGGAGCTTTAGAAGAAGGTTATGTTAAGGGGGGTGGGCTATGTCTCAAAGAAATTTCCGAGACTCTCTCCGAAGACGATCCACTTCGCCTTGCTCTTCGTGCCCCTTACGAGCAAATACAGGAAAACGCCGAGGGAGAATTTGAAATTGGGGAAGATGTCATTGACCCGGCCAAAGTAGTGAGACTTTCCGTTGAACATGCTATTTCCGTAGCTTCTAATCTCATCACTGCTAAGATCATTATTCCCGAAGTCCGAGAACGAAGCCCCGAAGAAGGATATTCTGAAATCGCTAGTGCTATTAGAATCTACAATAAACTTTATGCTAAAGAGCAAGGAATACTAAAAGAAAATCTCGATGAGATTGAAAAAGACAATAAGACCCGGGATGACGCTCTTATAAGATCAGTAATTGACTAATATGAGTAATGACGAAACTCCACTAATTTCTAATGTACATAAAAAGACCTCCGATCAGTGGGATTTTAAAATTCCGTATATTGGGAAATTAAATAAAGTGCTAGATTGGTTTTGGGTTAAATTCCATAGACCAAAATTAACAGAAAGCAACCTAGAGACATGGACAAAGTAAACGTCATTATAATAATGAAAAAAGGGGAACGTCCAGCACGATACTTGGAGTTTTCTTTTCCAGATAATGAACCAGACAAATTCAAACAAATGGTCGAAAACTTTATTAACAAAAAGCTAAGCGTATCAAAATAAATGGCACAAGGATCAAGAGCGGCTAAGAATCTCATATACAAAAAGTTAAAGCGAGGAGCACGAGGAGCCAAGAAGGTTGCCGATGTAGTAGGTAAGGCAGTAGTTCAAATGGTTGGAGTTAATCAAGACTGGTCTAAAGAACGCGCCTACGTTAAAAGCAAGCTCAAAAGAAAGAGGAGGTAGTATTTTTCAATGCCAACGATCAAACAAAAAAGGGCTTATAAAGAGGTACTAAGGGGTACTACCATAAAATCTGCAATGGTCAAGGCTGGATATTCACCTAAAACTGCTTCCACAACTGGCAAACTAACCCGAACAAAAGGATGGCAAGAATTGATAGATAAATATATTTCAGAAGAAGCCCTCGCCAAAGTTCACAACGAAGGATTGAAAGCTGGCAAACGTATTTTTAAAAACAATAACTCTACTGGTGAAATAGAAGAAGTAGGATTTGAACCTGATTACGCAGTCCGGCATAAATATCTTGAGACTGGTTACAAAGTAAGGGGTCGAATGAAAGAACATGAAAAACCAGGTGACATCTATAACCAATTCAATTTTTTCGACGGCAAACAACTCAAAAGAATTGCCAGACGAGTACAAGATGGTGATACAAAGGGCAAGACAGCATCTGATTGACTTTTGTATTGCCACCAATCCCAACTATGAACCAGCGTGGTTTCATGAAGTTATCGCTAATGAACTTGAGAAGATTGAGTTATTTGGTGATAGAGATTATAAGGTCTTACTGGTATTTATGCCGCCTCGTCATGGCAAGTCGGAGTTATGCTCCGTGGGGTTTCCAGCTTGGTATCTTGGACGAAACCCAGAGAACGAAATTATCACAGTATCCTACTCTGCGGAATTGGCTCAAGACTTCGGTACAAAAACACGAGGTATAGTCTCCTCACCAGAATATAGATATATTTTCAATGTCGAGCTTAAAGAAGACCAACAAGCAAAAGCGAAGTGGCGAACAGATAAGGGTGGCTCTTACACTTCTGTCGGAGTCGGGGGTGCAATTACCGGTAGAGGCGCAAATATCTTGCTCTTTGACGACCCTATTAAAAATCGCGAAGAAGCTGAATCTGAAGTTTACCGTGAAAAAGTCTGGCAATTCTTTACATCAACGGCCTTCACTCGACTTGAGCCAGGAGGAGTGGTTGTCGTTATTCTTACACGATGGCACCTAGACGATCTCGCTGGACGAATCCTTGCCAACGATGAACTCAAAGGTAGAGCTAAAGTAATACATTTTCCAGCCATTCAAGAGAATAACGCTCTATGGCCAGAGCGTTATTCCCTCGACGCTTTAAAAGAAATTAAAGCAACAATCGGTGTTTATGACTGGAATGCCCTCTATATGGGTGCGCCAGTTTTGACTGAAGATCAAGAATTTAAACCAGAGTGGAAACGAACTATCACGGATCACGAGGTTTCTTTGATGAATACGAGGAATTATCTGACTATAGACACTGCTATGAGCAAGAAAGCTCAAGCAGATTACACGGGATTTTGTGATAATTCCGTCAATCAAGAAAACTTCTGGCATTTGAAGGCATGGCGAGCGAAGATAGGACCGGAAGAACTTGTAGATAACATATTTTCACTTCATACAACGCGAAAATATACGAAGATCGGCATTGAAAAGACTGCTTATTTGGACGGCCTCAAACCATTTCTTGACGCAGAACAGCGTAAACGCAACGTGTTCATTCCAATAGTAGAACTTGAACATAAACAAACAAGCAAAGAAATACGAATCCGTGGCTTAATTCCTAGATATTCTTCGGGTTCTATTTTCCATGTCCAAGGATTATGTTCAGCTCTTGAAGAAGAACAAATGCAGTTTCCTTTCGGACTTCATGACGATGTTTTGGATGCAACGGCATATCAGTTACAAGTTGCGGATGCTAAAGGACAAGGCCGAGTCACTGTCACGCGCCCCAATTGGACAGGATTTAATCGTAAGTGACTTATCCCCACTTTATTGTTTTAGCCATTTGATGAAAAATGGTGTATAATTTGATTGCTAAGTGTACCTTTTTATATAGTAAATAACTCTTTTGCTAGGTTATATTGATAAAAATAGCAGTGTTTCTTCCTACCAACCTTCACGGGAAGTAGCTGAATTTACAAAAGAAGTCAAAGATTCTGTTTCTCGTGGCATGGAGATCTTAGAAACTTCATGGCCAGAACTTAACAACTATAATGTCATTGACCGCGATTCTAAGGATAAGCGGACTTTTAATGCGTTTGTGGATGAGGAAACAGATGACCCGAGTGAAGCGTGGAAATATCGGGGAACGCGCAGTGAAGCCCGGAAAAAAGGTATTGCCATGCACGCTAATCTTACTGCCTCGTATCTCCGGGGTAGATTCCAGGCTCAAAATGAAAGTGATGAGATAGATCGTGAATTTTCTGAATACATGGATGATGTAGTTGAGTGGATGACGCTTCCAACGGTCTCAAACTATCAATCGTCCTTTCTTAATGTTGGTTTTGGGATGCTAACAAACACTGTGACTTTCATGGGAGCTGAATACTACGAAGTCATGCAGGAAATTAAGGTTAAGACTGAAAAAGGCTATGACAAAACAGAGATTTTAGATGAAGTGCTCTCGGGGTTTCAAGCTCCAGTATACTCATCGGATCAGATCCTCATCACAAACGCTTACGAACGAAACATCCAAAGGCAACGTTGTATTCATAAGCGTCGGTTCATTGAATATCAAGAAGCCCAAGCTAAGTGGCAACATCATTCAAATTGGGTCTACGTTCAGCCAGGGATTAAATCTATCTATTCCGAAGAGTATGGAGTTTTCTATGATGTGGTAGACGATCAACACCCCGATCTTGTAGAGGAAATTGTCTATCAAAATCGACGTGAGGATTGTGAAGTGGTGTTTATAAATGGTGTCTACTTTGGAGAAGAGGAGATTGACCCAGTTTTGGGTAATCCGATTTTGCATCGAGACAATCGAAACGCGCCTAAATATAACGTCGTTCCTTTTGGCTATCACCGTATCAATGAGCACTTTTTCTACAATAAATCCCTCATGAATACGCTCGGCTGGGACAATGACCTCTACGATGCAATGACTGAAATCGTTATGAACCGTGCCTTTCTTGAACAGAATATGCCTGTGGCTGTTTCTGGGGCTGATAAAATAGATACCGAGATCATTTTCCCTGGCGCAGTCACCGCTTTTGAAGACAAAGACACCAAAATTACACCCATTCTTCCACCAGCTAACTTCTACGCTGGATTCAGAACTCTTCAAGATACCAAAGACTCAATGGCCGAATCTTCTGTGTCGGAGATCAGTTCAGGGCAACTTCCCGACAAAGAACAAAAAGCAGTAGCGATCCGAGCGGCGGCACAAAGCGCGAAAACAATTATTTCAGGAGTAGGCAAGAACCTTGCTGAATCAGTTACCCAACATTCGCTTCTTATGGCTGATATTGTCATCCAGCATATTACTGTTCCTCAAGTAATTGAACTTGGGGGAAATAAGACAAAACTAAAGTATCGCCAGTTCTTATTGGAAAATAAGGATATTGGAGGTAAGAAAGTAAGCAAAAGAATTATCTTTGACGAAGCTCTTAACGAAAAGGAAATGACCGATGAGGAGATGAGAGCTTATAAAAAAGAAGAGGGGCTTAAACTTTTGAAGAAAGTGGGTTATCCTAATAACAAAGAACATCTTTATATAATCAACCCACTTCTCTTTTCAAAAATGAAGTATCTCTCCCGGGTTGATATTGAGGAGATGTTCCCCAAGAATGATGAATTTAGACAAGCTGTGATGTCTCAAGTCTACCCAATTCTTAGAAAAGAACCCCTCATTGACGCAGAATCACTTGTACGAAAATTTACCTACGCTTTCTTCCGGGGTGAAGCTGATGATCTTATGTCTAAAAACCCCAAACAAACTATGCAACAAATGACTGGTACACCAGAAAAGAGTACAATGGGAGCACAGATGGAATCAAAAATGGTTTCCAATGCCTTACAAGGCGTATAGGTCGAATTACTAGAACAAAATAAACCAATGCCAAAAACAGGGGAAAAGCCAGCACTCAAAGCTCTCGAATCAGTCGAGATAATGGGTTTTGAGCTATTAAACGACGATAAAGTTGCTCGTGCTCTTGATCACCTTGGGGAAACTGCTTCGGAGGAGGAAATTTTATCTGAATATGACAAACTCGCTGGAGGAATCAAAAAAGATGGCCGCAAAGTTGCTCTCGGTTCCTTCTACGACTTCGTACTCAAGAAACCTCGTACCGATGTTAAGTTTAACGATCTCGACTATGAGGATGAACTTGTTGTGGTTCGCAAAGCACCTACTACCCGAGTTGCCAGAGGTGAAGATGTCAAAGATCGTGTGACACGAGTGACTGGGGGTAAAAAGCTCGCGGCAAAAGCACCTACTAGCTCGGAGAAAGTTGTAGTAGCACCAAAGAGACGCAAGAATGCCAAAAAGTAAAGAGGAAAAACACAGACTTCTCACCAAAGAAGTAGCAGACCTCTTTAACACCTTCGGGCCGAATGATGTTCTTTACAAAGAAGACGGGAAAGGAAACTGGTATCTAGGAGATCGCAAACTCACTCCGGCGCAACTCTCGCAATATGCTGATGAAGCAAAATTGATCGGGAGCACGCAATTGTGGGGAGAGATTGTCAAATGTCTTAAATATCTAACGAATCGGAATATGTATCTTCGTGGAGTTACTCCCGATGACTACATGGCCGGGAAACTCACCCTTTTTACCTTGAAGAACATTGAGAAGATACTTGCCACGGCTCAAGGATTGAAAGAACCTTCACAAGAATAAAATTACCCCGCTTTTGTTGGGAAAGCGTGAGGGGCCTAGCGGAGGCTCCGAACACCCAATGTTCGGAAACTCCACCAAGCCCCTCAAAAGAGGGGTTTTTACGTCGAGCGGCGACGAAGTTTAGAAAAACTATATAAGACCGACGCCTTCGGGCTTTAAAAATTAAATAGTCGAGCGACGACTTTAAATTCGACGCTATCTATGGCTAAAAAAATAGAAAAGAAAACCAAATCCAAAACTGACGAAGAACTAGAAGCCTTTAAAAAAGCTAAAATCTCGGAAGTCGAGGAAGAGGCGGAGGAAGCTGACATCGAGGAGTCTGAAGAATCCGAAGAGGAAACCGAAGAGTCTGAAGAAGAAGCTGAAACCGAAGATCATTCAAAAGATCACGAAGAATTACTCGCTGAGGAACGCCGAAGACGAGAAGAAGCTGAACGACTCATTGCGAAAAACAAGGCGGATAGAAAGCGAGGGCGCGAACACGAGGATAGCGAGGACGAGGAGGACAAACCACTCACGGCCCGAGAATTTAGGTCTATGCTCGCTGAAGATCGCCAAGCTACGCAAAAGGAGATTCTCTCTTCGCAAATTAAGGATAAAGCTCGTGCATTAGCAACGTCTGATACCGAGGCTAACTTAATTTACGAGATACACAAGAATCGAACCTTTCCCTCATATCTTTCACTCGATGAACAGGTTGAGGAAGCGTATGCCATCGCCAACCGCAAAAAACTTATATCGCAAAATGAGGAGTTACGACGCGCTTTACGCTCGAAAGAGACTAAACGCACGGATGCTTCCGCTACTCATAGAGAATCACCTAAAGCCGGAGAACCAAAACTTCCTGCTCATGATCGCCAAGCGATCCTGTCTAGTGGGTTTGTATGGGACGGCAAGTTTTTCTCTAAGAAACTTTCAAACGGCAAAACCCTCATTAAAGACTGGAGAACTAAGAAGTCTCGAGTCATATAGAGTAACCTTCAATTAACAAAAATCTGTCCGGGGAAGAAATTGACTCTATCCCTATGGGTGTATTAGTCATGCACCAATAGACAGTAACATTACTACCTTGGCTAAATTTGATTGTGAGGTAATTGGAGCTTCACATGCCGATGAGTTTCGTGTGGCGGCTTCCGCTACCCGTGCTCGAGCTGGAGAACCACTCGAGTTCAATGGGACGTATACATCTGGTGTTGCTTCTGTAAACACAGTGGTACAAGCGGCAGACGCGACGCCAGTTATTGGCACTGATAACTTTGTGGGCATTTGTTCCAAAGATTTTGAAGTGGACTCAGCAGGAACGGTGACAGCTCATAAAACTCTTGCTCGTGTTCCGATTCCTCATTACACGAAGATTCGGGCACTTGCAAAGACAAAGGCAAATATTGACACTGACGCCGAGCTTCTTGGTGTTCTGTGGGATCTTGTGCTCTTCGATGTTACTTCTTCGGAATTTACCATTGACGAAACAGCCGCCGCCGATACATCGGGGCTTATTGTTCGCAATGGGAATACTTCAAGAGGAACACTTGATGTCGTTATAGATGCGCGAGCATTCCGAGCTGACATTAGCTAATTAGAAACGTAATAATTATTAACAATGATTACAGGTGGACATACAACTCTACTCTCTCCCGATGCCGCACAGACAGCTATCGATGGTGTTGCATGGGAAGTGTACGAGCGCGATGAACAACCCGCCTATCTTTCTTCGAGAAACGATATGTTCTTCAAGCAGAACGATATCGACACTATCGCGTGGATTTGGGACGAATACTCTGGTATTCCGAACATTGAATCGCATGGTGAACAAGAAGAAGTACGGACGGTAGACGTGTTCATTGGGAATCAGAAAGTTCAACGAGTAACTATTTACAAGAACGACTACCCTGTTTCATGGGAAGCGTTCAAGACTGATAAAGTTGGACTCCGTGACAGGCTTGGTCGTGATGTTGCTGATGCGGCTAGACGAACACAGGATTATGCGGCAATTAGAGACTGCTATGGCGATGCCATTGCTGGTACTAATTTCACTACTCCTGATGGCGATGCTCTCGCATCAAATTCACACACCACACTTCGCGGAGTGACTGTAGATAACCTCGAAACGGGGGTATTGAATCCGGACAACCTCTATACACTGGTCAACTCTCTTGAGAGTCAGATCGGTCAGCATGGAGAGTTCGGAGGCAATGTATTTGCGGGTATCCTTGTGCCGCAAAACCTCTACAAAACAGCGAAAGAAGTGATGGCGTCTTCACTCGAGGCAAACTCTGGTGAAAACAATTTGAACATCTTTGACACGGATTACGGTTCAGTTGCTATCAAGCAATCGCCAATTCTCCGGTCAACGTTCAATAGTGCCGCTAACGCGAACACGAGCTATCACATCATCTCGCAAAACCACTTCGTTACGCGTCGGGTACTTTCAACGCTTGATCTTGAAATGATCGAGCCAAAGTACACAAGAACCGACTCGTATGTGGAGCGTGTTCGATTGGCAGAAGTAACCTATCCGGAGACATACTTTGGTGAGGCTTCTTCAAATGGGACTGTTTAAGGATTATTACTAATCACTAACCATAATGACTACGAAAGATAAAGTCATCGGTGGGATCGCGGTTTTGGCCGTTGTCCTTGCCCTCGTGGGTCTGGTTGGTGGTAATCAATCAGTCTCATTAAGTGACGAAACTATCAGTGAAATTGTCGCGGCTGTTAATCGTAATCTAGGTGCGTCCGGTACTCGTTTACCAAATGGGGTTAGTGCTGATACCACTTCCCCTGTTGAAGGAGAGGTACGAGGAACAACGCTTGTTATTACAGCGACAACTACTCTGGGTCGCTCATACGATGGCTTCACCGCAGGAGGTGACGCCCCAGCGACAATCGCAACAGGGACGGTTTACACGCTATATACCCACGTAGGTGGGCCAGCCGTATGTGATGCGTCAGAAGCCGCGCTTCTCTTCGACTCTTCTGGGTTCTCGCCAGGTCTTGTTGCTTCGATTGGTACGTCAACTACAGCAGTTTCTTCAACGAACTTGCTCGCTTCGACAACAATTGCAACCACAACCGATACTCTTGTTGCCCCTAATCAATCTCTCTGGATATTGCAACCAGGACAGGTTATTACAGCAATTTTTGGGGATAACATCTCAAATGCTTCATCAACATACTTCAGCAATTGGGGTAGCCCTGAATTTCAAGTGCAGTGTTGGTTGATTGGAGGCTAGCGACTCTGGTCTCTCCCCTTTTTGGGGGGAGCCACAGGGTTACTAGGTCGAATTAAAAGCAAAATAAACAAACAATGAATAAACAAACAATCGCTATCTGGGTTCTTGCGATTCTTGTTGTTGGATCATTCGCATACGATCGTGTTGGTAGTAAATCACTTGGTGGTGGTATCCAAATCGCACCATCGTATAATACTGCTTCATCCACTCGTGTCTCAGTTGGGCATCAAGTATCAAGTAACGTGCTTTCTTCGAGGGGTGGCAGAGGGTATGCGATTCTCTGCAACAACAGCACACAGTTCCGCATGTATCTTGAACTAAGTGCAACAGCAATTACCGCGACGACGAGTGCTGATATTCCTCTTGAGGTGAATACTTGCTACGAAATCAATCGGGACAAACTCTACACTGGCATGGTTCAGGTTATCACTGAAACTGCGACAACCTCGAATCTTTTAGTTACAGAATATCTAGGGACATAATGTCAATCACAATAGCCGAAGCGAAGACGCATCTTACGGGTATGACCCATTCGGGCACGCTTAATCGTGTTCGGAATGTTGCCGAGATGTTTCATCGAGCGGCTAACACACTGCTCTCCTTAATTGATCCGATAACTACAATGCGGACAGGTTCTCTATCGAATCTCGTTCATGATGATTTGAATGATTACGCACTCCCAGGAGATTACAAAAAGCTCATCGATCTTATCCCTCAAGACAATAGGGACAATTGGGATAATGCGTATCGCAATCTAGCTGGACAGTTTGACCGAGAAAAAGCTATTAGGAATCGTGTGCTCTCGATCGAAGGGAGTGAGGGAAGCAAGATAATTCGTATTAACTGGAAAACGAGGACGCCCAAAGTTCTCAACTCCATGAACTCCCTTACCTCAAATGGAACGTGGAGTGTGGTGGCTGGAGCTACTAACCTTGCCCTCGATGAAATCTACAAACGAAAAGGAAGTGCCTCTATCAGATTCGACGTAGCGGCAACGGGAGATGGAATAGACAACGACGATATGACCGCAGTGAGTCTCTCTGACGAGGACGAGATTGCGGATGTTCTTTTTGATCTATATATCGAAGATGCCACTGACCTTGCTCGAATCACCAGTATTACCACTCGTTGGGGGAATGATCTCACTACTAATTATTGGGTAGGAGTAGCACAAACTACGCAAGCCGATGGATCGGCACTACAAGTTGGTTGGAATGAAATCAAAGTACCATGGTCTACCGCAACGGAAACGGGAACTGTAGCTCCGGCTACGATAGATTCCTTTAGGTTCACTCTTACGGTGACTGCCGCAGTTACGAAATTAAGAATAGATAATGTCCGCTTCTCAATTGGTCGGCCGTTTGAGATGAAGTATTACTCCAAGTATCTTCTCAAAAATTCTGCCGGTACATGGATTCAGAAAACCACAAGTGAATCTGACACTATCGTCCTCGACGATGATGAGATCAACGGGTATCTCTATGAGTGTCTCATCGCCGCCGCTCACCAGATGGAAGGGTCAGACGCAGTTTTTGATATTAACTTTGCTAAAGGGGAATTGGAGAAATTCTATCGCCGTTACCGTGCTGAATATCCCTCGATGTCTAAAAAGGCCGTGACAAATTACGGCGGGTCGCCTCGGTGGAATCGTTGGAAAAGATAAAAATGGAAAAATTTGCAATAGCTGAAGAAACACTTGGGTATGTTAGTTCGGAAGAACCGACGAATACTAATATCCGTTATCTCCGCGCCGGATCACAGAATGTTTTGATTGACCGGCAACGGAAAGTTAAATTATCCCCGGGTTATAAACGACTCGGAGCTGGGAACACGGCTCTTACTCCTATTCGTAATGCTTGGACATGGCACACTTCTACAGGTTCTTCTTGGCCCCAACGATTTTACGATGATGAGCTTGAGGTATATATCGGAACGCTTGATGGTACGGCAGTCAACGCTTGGACGCGCGTCAAAGATGCTTGGAGTACAACTGAAATGCTCCGAGCCGCGACGTGGTTTGATACTGGAGAAAATATCGACCTTCAGATTATGGTCAATGGTGATGATAATTCTTATGAATGGAATGGGGCCATTGCTGTTGTCTCATCAATTACTGGCACTACGGTTACTAAAACTGGAACGACTACATTTGCTCAAAATCGTTTCTACACGACTCGGAATAAGACGTTTGTGAATACTCGAACAGGAACGGAATATACTTATACTGGTGGCGAGTCTACCACAACTTTGACGGGTATTGCCGATACAACAGGATTGATTGCTGGTGATATTTTAGTGCAAAAAGTTATTACTGATACCGATACCATTGCCGCAGGAAGAAATAACGACACCATTTATTCTTTTGAAAATCAAATTTGTTTAGGCTCATTTGACGACGAGGAGGTTCACATTTCACAAAATGATGACTGGGACGATTTTACTTATTCAGCCCCTCGTCTCCCCGGGGAAGGAGGGTTACTCACTCTTGACGATCCAGCCAACGCCTTCTTTTCTCTTGGAAAGTTTCTTGTAGTTTCGGCTGTGCGTAGTTCCTTCTTTAGAGCTAACTACGAGGAAATTACCGTTGGAAGCACGCTTGCTGAAACACTTAGAGTTAAGAAGTTAGACGTTGGCGTGGATCAAGCCGCCCAAAACCAAGAATCTCTCATCCAGGTAGGGAACTCAGTTATCTATCTTTCACATGAACCAGCCGTGCGTATTATTGAAAGCCCCGAAAACTTAGATGGTATCAATCCTCGCACACTTTCAAATCCAATTAAACCCGACATGGACGACGAAACGTGGGCTAACGCGTGCGCCATCTGGTATAAAAATGCCTACTATCTTTCAGCCCCGACCAATTCTCATGTATACATCCTTGAATTTGTCGAAGATGCCGATGGAAAACTCCGCCGATTCTGGCAAGCTCCCCAAGTGTTGCCAGTTCGTCCATTCTCTATCATCAATAATCTTTTATATGGGCACTCAAACTCCGTACCAGAAACCTACGAATTATTTACTGGCTATTCTCGGATTGTCGCGGGTGGCGATGCCGATGTGGTAGCTGATAAAGTGCCAATCAACGCCATTGCTAAATTCGCCTATAACAACTATGGGGATAGAGAGCTTCTCAAGACGTTTGACCTTTACTATGTAGAAGGAGAAATTACCCCATCCACTGATCTTACGTTAGAACTTTTGTATGACTACGAAGGCGAAGTGCAAAATACAGAGAAAACGATTGATGGTGGAGATGAGGATATTCTCGGGGGAGTTGTGGGGCAGAGTTCTCTTGGACAAGTCTCTTTAGGCCAAAATCCCCTTGGCGGTCTTCTTAACCCCCCCTCGGATGCTCGAAAGTTTAGGGTTGAATTTGAAATTGCCCGAGAAGATTTTAATGAAATTAGCCCGATATTCTCTACTAATGAAGTAGACAGATATTGGGCAATCATCGCACATGGTGCAAACGCCAAAGCATCACCTAGAAAAAATATATTAGTTAGAAAATAACCATGAAATATCTTGTAACACTTATTATAACAATCGGCTTGGTATTCACTGTTTGGTTTGGTATTGATTATCGAGCATCTCAAAAAGAGGAATCTGTGAAATTGCAGTTGGTAGAAAAAATGGCGGAGATCGAGCGGAATTTGGGAGCTGATGCGGTAAAGTTAATTGCTGGTATGACCTACACTCTTTCGGGGGGAGGTATTTCATCAACAGCTACTTCATTTACTTTGACTTCATTAACATTACCTCAAAATGATTATGAGATCCAAGATTCAGATCTTTCCGACACGTTTTATATAACTCTCGAACCAGGCACAAGGACGCGACAAGAGATAATTTCGTGCACCACAGTTGCTCAAAGCGGATCAGATACCACCGCAACGATTTCAGGTTGTACTCGCGGACTCTCACCTCTTACACCTTATACGGCCAGCTCTACGCTCCAATTCTCCCACGCAGGGGGGACTTCGGTGATTTTCTCTGATCCTCCACAAATCTTTAATCAAGCGGCTTTTAAAGACAATGACGAGGCAGTTACTGGTTTATGGACATTCAACACAATACTTCCCACCTCATCAATCACCCCTACATCAAGCGCACAATTTACTACTAAAACGTATGTAGATAACGTAGCTCTCTCTGGTGCGGCTACTTCCTCAGAAACACAAGCTGGTATTTCTGAACTTGCTACCGCCCTAGAACAGGCTAGCTCTACTGATCTCGGAGCTAATAGACCAACTGTTCTTCAGGCGAAATATGCTACAGACACGCCCCAATCAGGGTGTGCTGATGGTTATTCGGCAACGGCTGGAGCTGGCTGTACAGTAATAGCTCGCTTGACAGGTAAGATACGTCAAACATGGCTTGATCTTACGGAAGCGTTCACATGGACAGGAACACAAACCTTTAACGCAACAACGACATTTAGTGCCGCTACGAGTAGTCCCGTGAGTCTTCGAGGGATTAAGTACCAATGGCCCAATACACAAGTCGCTTCGTCTAGCGTACTCGCTACAGATGGGAACGGTGGCTTGTCGTTTATCGCTAGTACAGGATTGACTCAGTATTGTTTGGCCTCTCAGTTTGGTGTAGTTCAGAAAGGAAATATAGTTGGTGCAGGATTATACGGCAACGCAGAAATATCGAGTTACAGCAACCTTAATATCACGGTCGCTTCGTCTTCTCCAAATGGAAGCATTACTACAATGTCGTGTACGAACACTGTTCCTGCTAATGCAAAATTAGTTAGCTCAGCGAATTTAATGTATATAAGAAACAGTACCGGCAATGCGTATATTAAGTTTTACTCGGCAAGCGCAGATACAGATGCTTTTCCTTCGACAGCTTCAACCGATCAAACCGATACACTTACTACGTACGCTGGTGGAGCGGCTGATAACACAATAGGTTCAATTACAATCCCTGCGGGTGCTTTTAATGCAACCGCTGCAGTGGATCAAGGGGATTTATTCACCATCTATATTTACCGTGATGGCAATGATGGAACTGACACATGGAATACCACGTTCGACATAGTAGGCATACAAATAAACTATAACTAATGAGCGAGCCAATACCAACAAAAATTGACAGATTCGACGGAGGGATCGTAAACGATCCTCGTGATCCTCGTGAGGCTACGGCACGGATGATTACGAACTTCGATGTATTGACCAACCCTGGCAAAATGACTCCCTATCGGGATGCTGAAAGTGGGGATGATTCTGGTTCAACGAGCAAAAAGCAGAATTTCTGTATAGCAAAACGTACAGGAACAACATATAGCCTCTATGCGCTTGGAGTAAAATCTGGAGATACCGTTGCTGAGGTTCTCTACAAAAACTTAACCACTGGCGCGGCGACAGACTTAGACGACAACGCTTGGGCCGCGCCAGCCGCTAACCAATCTGCTTCAGGCGCAACGAATTTCGGCCTTTTTATATACTATGAATTTGTAAATAGAATTTACGGTTTACGTGCAGGGAGATATATATGGAAATTTGACCCATCTGGTGGGGCATGGGCTGACTCTGAAGTAGATCTGTTCAACTATAGAGATGTTCCTAATCCAATTACTGAGGAGAATATCGTTGGCGTCGTTCACTCAAAAGACGACATTTTATATGTTGGATTCGGAGCTAATGTAATCAAAAATAATAACACGGTCTGGACATCTCCTGCACCATCCGAGATTGAACTTCCACGAAAATATCTCATTACTTCGATGTGCGAGTATGGAGATTTCCTCGCTATTGCCTGCGCTCCGGCATCAGGTGTTGAAAATTCGCGTATTTACTTATGGGATAGAGACTCTTCAGTCACGACACTTGCCGCCTCGATAGATGCCGGAGAAGGGATTATTAAAATTCTCGAAGAAGTAGACGGGAACCTTATAGCGATCTCGCTTTCGGGAGCTAATGGGGGAACGAAGGCCATACGATTTAATGACCGAGTCATCTTTAGGCAACTTGTTGGGAGTGAGATGGTCAAATTTAAAGAGATTCTAGGTACTACTGGTACGATTCTCCGCAATCGCAAGCAAAAGATAGACAATCGTCTCTGTTTCCTAATGTCGATCACCCTAAATGGCGCAGTTCATGAAGGAGTATGGAGTGTAGGACGATCTTCACCCGGATCTTCATATACCCTAGTTCACGAACGGACACCAAATAACGATACAGCTCTCACAAGTGCGACATTAGATGGGTTTATTGCTCTCGGTGATTACTTATTTCAAGCATATAGCTCAAGTAGCACGTTCGCCGTTACAAAAACCAACGATAGTTCAAGTTACGCGGCTACTGCGATCTACGAAAGCAAGATATTCGATGCTGGTTTCCCACAGGCGTACAAAGACTTAATAGATGTTACGGTTACGCATGAATATCTGCCCACGGCAGGGCAAGTGGTCTTAAGATACCGGATAGATCAAGAGACTTCATGGACGACAATTTTTACGAATACGACTAACAATTCTATTTCACATTCAGCAAACAACATCGAGTCTACTGGAGCGGCTCTACCAAAATACTATAAAGAAATCCAATTTAGAGTTGAATCCACTGGTGGAGCTGAGATTTCGAGCATCTCATTTAGAGAAGATGTTACTGGCGTGAAGTATAACACCGCATAATATGAACCAACTCACTGAACAGGAAGTTCGCAATATAATACGAGAGGAGCTAAGGAATTTCACCTTACGAGATCGCATGACGATCACAAATTTACTTCAAATTATGGACGGTCGAAATATCCAAGTCGGGAAGACTACTGGAACGATGATAGGAACTGAAGGAGGAGCAACTGGACAGAAATTAGGGTTCTTCGCCGCAACCCCCGTAACCCAACGTACAGGAGTTGCGGTAACTGCGGCTGGGATTCACGCAGCATTAGTTTCGCTTGGCTTAATTACGGCATAGCATGACCTACGACGAACAACTCAAAGAACCTTTGGCCCAAACGGGCGATGTGCTTACGAAAACCGGCGAGGCTCTTTCTGGTGTATCAGGCGATGATCCACGTCTTGCTGGTATTAGTTCGTCGCTAGAGGGTATAAAAAAGACTCTTGGGAGCCTCTCATCTCAATCTGGCGAAGAATCTCTTCAACAAGATCAACAAACATACGATAGACTCGTTCCCCAACCAAAAGAGACTACCACAACAGAAACAGATACCAATGCAGAACTCTTAAAAACACTCCAAGAAGACACCGAAGGACTTACCCCAGAACAAATCGAAGCCAATAAGCAACTTACCAACGCTAAGAGTGAGGTGACTTCGGCTATATCTAAACTCCAAAACTTTGATGTCTCGAATGACCCCGCTTTGCAGGGGATTCTATCGGGAATCACAAATACCTGGAACTCCCGCATAGACGAAATGCGCCGAATAAATGAGGGTCGGAATGCAAGTATTTCTACTACAGGTGTTCGTCTTGGTTCTCGCTACACTGGTGGGGCTGGAGGAATGATGGGAGGAATTATCGCCGAGGAGGAGAGGCAAGGTGTTGAGCGTATCAGTGGACTTGAGGCTCAAAAACAGCAAGCACTCGCGGCCGCACGTCAAGCCTTTGAGAGTCAGAAATGGGATCAATACTCCAAACTTGTCGGTCTTGCCCAGACTAAATACGAAATGCAACTTGATGAGGTTGACAAACTGAACGCGGCGATGGCCAAGAAAAACAAAGCCATCGCAGAGGAGGCAAAACGGGTGCAAGACGAGAATGTAAAAGCCCAAGAACTAGAATTTCGGGGTCAGATTGAGAGTGGAATTATGGATTTAGTTTCTCAAGGTTTTTCTTCCCCAGTTGAAATTTATCAAGGTCTAAAAAAGTTTGGTATAACTGGTGCAACGTTCGACCAAGTAGCTGATATTACTGAGCGCATCCAAAAAATGGAAGAGGCTGTTCCCGGTGTCATGGGCGAGTTCATCGCTTCAAGAAATAGAGGTCTTATTCCCGAAGATTGGACGCCAGACGATTTTCTGAATTGGAAAGATCCAACTCGTGCACTTGATGTAGAACAACAAATGCTTCAAATTGCAAAATTACGCAAAGACTTATCAGATAGTGGCAAAGAGGGACAATATGATCCGAGTGAGCTTGTAGCTTACGCTCAACAGTATGCCTCTACCGGTATGATACCCACTGGAATGCCAGAAGGAAGTTTCGGAATAGTCGCGCAGGTGGCTAAAGAAATGCCCAAACCACAAGGTACACTCGTTGATATAAATACTGGCATAAAACCATCAGCCCTTAGTTCTACACAAGTTGATGGGATTACCGCACTTCACGATATTTCTCAAAAAGTCACTGAACTCAAGACTTTGGATAAAGAAAGGATGCAGGGGCTAGTTTCCGGGGCATTTGGAAAAGTATTCGGTTCTGATAAACAGACTCGGTATATGGCTCTCCGTGGTGAAATTGTTGACTTGCTTGCGCGCGCGCGAACAGGAGCCGCCATCACAGCGAATGAAGAGCAATTTTATTCTCGCCAATTACCAGGACGTTTTGGAGAAGTTACTATGCTTCAACTTGGGGCAGATACCGCGACGAAAATTGATGCTTTTGATAGAAAAATCAATCAATCTCTGCAAACAAAACTTAAAACCAATCAGTCTTCTATTTATGGATACTCTAAAGTTACTGTTGGGAATAAGACCTATACGGTTGGTGATGTTGTGGTGAACGCAGAAGGAAAAGCTGGTAGAATTAACCCAGATGGTTCGATAACACTCATGGAATAATGGCTACAATTTCAGGAAAAGAATTTTTTGGAGGGAAAGTTGGACGGGTTATTCAACCTATAAATGCACCAGTCCAAGAGGTCGCACCAGAATCACCAACACGCGGAGCATTTGGTAGTGCGGTGACTGATACAGCACGAAAAACGGGGCAATTCTTTAGTGGTTTTGCTCGTGGAGCTGGTAAGGCATTTGACGAGGGAAGAAAGGAGATACAGGGAGATATATCAAAACAAGCAACAAAATTTAAACAAGCAGAATCTGGAGCAACCATTAAAGGTCAAAAACAGCGTGTAGGAGCACTCGCTCGTGGTGGTATGAGAACGGTAGCCAATGTGCTAGAAACGGCCTTTGCCGTTCCCATCCAAGGAGCTGTAGAGGGTATTTCAGAGATTGACGAGGTACAGCAACTCGCTTCTGATCCAAGAGTAAGCAAAGCACTCGATATTGTCGGACAGGGTATGAGTAAGGTTCTAGGCCCAATCGCTCAAAGATTTGAAGAATACGCCGCCGCTAATCCAGAAAAATCAGAAGATTTTAAAGATGTTTTTGAGATTCTCACCTCACTTATAGGAGAGAAGCCGGCTCAAAAAGCACTAGAGGAAATTTCGGCTACCAGTAAACAATTTATTGATGAAGGTGGTGATGTTTTAAAACGCACGTTTCAAGAGACTGGAGACTTGGCAAGTGACCTTAAAAACTTTGCTGTTGATACAAAAAATAAATTAACTAGCGTTGTGGGAGACAAAGCGAAATTACGCTCTACCTTCACAAACTTAGACGAAGAAATCTACCGTCGAGTTGAGAATCCAGAGTATGCCCAAAAAGTAAAAACGAATCTCGAAGTTCTTGAACAGGGAAACACCAACCCATATTTTAATCTCGCGCAAAATATAGGTGAGAAGGTAAATACTGCTTGGCAGGAGGCTAAAACGTTCTTTGGTGAAACAGCTAAAAAATACGTTGCTCAAGGTACTAAATATGACGTTGGAGCACGATTAAAAGAAATAATAGACAAGGTGGATGCCTTCAAAACTGGCAAAGATATTAGATTCGATGTAGTTAGAGGGAAAGACGGAAAGATAAAAGGATACAAACTCCAACGTGGCCGGTACAGCCCATACACTGGCGAAGAAATTGGCAATCTCAACCGCCTTATAGAAGACATCATGTCCGCAAGAGATGTAAATGCTGATGAACTTCTTGCTCTCGATCAGAAATTCGGAGCGTACTATAACGCGGTCAATCCAAGCACTCCTACTGCCTACCATGCCGCAGTTATGGAATTGAAATCAGCTACACAGGCGCGAATCCGTGAACTTCTTTCTGGTGACATGAAGAAAGCATACGAACAGTATGCCCGGCTTTCTAACCTTAAAGATGATTTCGGAAATAAGATTGTTGATGCACAGGGGAATCTCAAACCATCAGCCGAGCAGTACCTAGCAAACTTGACCAATAAAAATAAAGGTGTCGCTCAATTAAACGCAAAAGAGTACCAAGACTTGCTCGGTATGGATGT
>ERZ1292637.539-Hain-H14-01um-R3-539-length-20787-cov-6_pt1 | contig 20787 bp, 25 predicted proteins | sample MGYA00564405_ERZ1292637 | MGnify/ENA primary metagenome ERZ1292637 (study PRJEB36523, sample SAMEA6512645) | groundwater metagenome | collected 2019-01-09 | study: AquaDiva: Metagenomics assemblies of 32 groundwater samples | reverse complement strand
TCCGGCAACGCCACGGTGCAATCCGTTTACGGCAACGCCACGGTGCAATCCGTTTACGACAACGCCACGGTGCAATCCGTTTCCGGCAACGCCACGGTGCAATCCGTTTCCGGCAACGCCACGGTGAAATCAGAGGCAGATTCTGTTGTTTTTCTTTTCGGATTCGCGGTTGCCTTCTTGTTCAAAAAAGCGCGAGCAATTAAAAAATCAAAAACAGCAACAATTATAAAACCAAAATACACAAACTGGTTTGACGCTAATGGAATCGAGAAAAAACCAAAGATCATTTTATTCAAGCGTGTTTCCAAAGACTTCAAGACCCAGGAAGGAACCGAGAATGAAACCACTTGGACGCCCGGAACATCCATCGAACACAAAGCATGGAATCCAGATAAAGAGGAATGCGGTGCCGGCAAATTCCACGCTGTTTCACGCCCATATTTTGGAGACGAATTTAGTGATGCCACCGGTGATCGCTACATTGCGATAGAAATCAAGTCCAAGGATTTATTCGAGTGGCCTAACCCACAACATCCACACAAAATCGCCTTCAGAGCCGGAAAGATTTTATGGGAATGCGACCGATTTGGGGAGAAACTAAAATGACCACCCTTATTTATTCCATCGGTTTCATTTTTGGCGTGGGGACTTACCGCGCTTACACGCAATGGAGACTGCACTCGATGCTCGACGACACGCTTGAACTGCGCGGCGAGCACGGCGGGCTGGCGAAATACATCCAGGCGAAGAAGACCCTGGAAGCGTTTGGAGGGAAACCAAGGCGAAAGAAATATATGGAGAATTTGCGGTTTTAAACTTTCCAGATTCATGACCTTCCCCACTGGCACAAAATACGCAGGCATCCCTCTTAATCGGATTCCAACCTACTATTTGACGTGGGCATCCCAACACTGGAATGATCAGACCTTGCGCGAGGCTGCACAGACCGAGATGGATCGTCGCGCCGCGAACCCGCTTCCTGCACCGCGTCAAAAGAGCGGCGTGAAGCTTGGCGGGTTGTTCCGTGGCGTCAAAGACGCGCCCCAGGGCGACGGCGCGAATGCACCGGGGCAGTCTGGACGAGGGCATGTTGTTGATCCGGACTTCACGGCGGAACATCAGCTTCGAGGCATGACCGAAAAAGAGCGTGAAGAATTTTTCAAACCGAGCGATTTCTAACCGCCACCCGCGCAACCCACACGATACGATGAAACGCAACAAACCCTTTAACCGCGTCAGTAAAAAGCAGGACGCGCGTCTGCGTGAATTGCGCCGGGTCAAATTGATGGTTGCGGAGCGAAGCGGCGGACGGTGTGAACGGATGATTCTGCGCGGCTGGTCATACGGCTGTTGCGATAAGCTCGCCACCGACTTTCATCACAAACTTTTGAGGTCGCAGGGCGGACAACACACGACGGACAACGTCATTCACCTATGTTTTTGGTGTCACCGCTGGGCACACTCTAATCCAAAGGCAGCTATGGCCGAGGGATTGGTTTTGAAAAGGAGCTTAAAATGAGAACCATTGACGACCTGCTTAAGAACGAACGCCGCTGGAACCGGGCGAGGCGGCGACGCTGTGCGTTGATGACCCTCATTGACCTGGCGCTGATGATCGCGACACTCGCTGCAATGTGGTGGTTTGGGAGGGCGCTTTGAAAGACGAGCGCTACATTCTGCGCTGCGGCCACTGCCGGACGCCGCTCGGTATTTTCATGCTGGTCGGACGGCGCCCCCGTGTCCGCTGCAAAAAATGCGGGACAGTTTGGAATCTGGAAATCTTTGAAAGAGTTAAACCGAAAAAGTTATGAAAACTCAATTTGACCGTGGCGCAAACGCGCTCGGAAAAGAGGTTGAACCATGAGCCACAACTTGGCAGCAAATAAACGGCACCGACGGGCTTACCAAGCGCGTCGAAAAGCCATGGGCATCACCCGGCGCTTGCCCAAGACGCTCCGCGCCCGCCTCGTGGCGCAAGGGACATGGTGCCAACGTTGCGATGTTCGACATGGAGAGACCTTCCACCACCTGAAACCCGTCAGCGAAGGCGGACGGCATGAGGCATCCAACATCGAAAGATGGTGTACCGCCTGCCAAACCGCTCACCACGCGGAATTAGACCGAGCGAGGATGACATGAGAACATTCACAGAGCAGGAACTCGCCTTTTCACGCGCCGCTCGCGCTGAGTATCGCGCCTTACATCCGTCCGAGTGGCGGGCGCACAGCAAGGCCGTGGCGCTGGAAGCTTCCCGGCGCTATCAGGGCGAACACCGGGAGGAACTGAACGAAAAAAGCAGACTGCGCGTCAAAGAGTGGGAATCTCACCCCGTCAACAAAAAGCGCAAGATGCGACGCAATGCAGCTTGGCGCGAACAGCAACGCGCCGCCCGTCCGCCGCCGCCGCCACGTATTTGTTCATGCGGTTGCGGGTCTGAAATTCATTTGCTCGCGAAGCATAATCGCCTTTGGGCCGGTGAAACATGCCGTAAGCTGTTGCGCAAAAGGATGATGGAACGATGGATTGAGAAACGCAAGGGCATCTTGTCAGCCAAACCCCATCAAAACAAGCCACCGACCGATTTAACACGTGACAACAAGCCTTCTGGCGAACGATCACAACCCAAGATTTCCGACGCAAGGCCGCGAAGCACCCCCTCTACTGGTGTTGGCCGAATACGAAAGAATAAGGCCAGCCTTGCGCCGGATTCGTTTTGCTTCATGTGCGAAAAAGAAACGCCCCTCGTGGAGGGAACAAATGTATGCCAACTTTGTTTTGCCTCTGCCAAAAAAATTCTGTTGAGAAAATGAGCGAACCAATCCGCTATTGTGCCTGTGGGTGCGGCCAACCCATCCCCGCATCGAAAAAATGGAATTGCAAATCCGCGACCGAGGCGTGTCGCAAAAAACTTCAAGCGGCATATTTTGCGATGGACTCAATTAGGCGGCGCGGGCGCAACAGGGCATCCCGAATGCAGCGCACGAGCGACCGTAACTACAGCCTGAGCGACTACGTGGCAGACGGTCGCCAGGCTGCGCAACGTAAACCACGGTATCGTTCGGAGTAATTATGATCGAACCCTCACAACTCGAATGCGGCGAATGCGGCTGGATTGGCGAATCCGATGAGTTGGTTTGCTCAAAGGCCGACGAGGTTTCTGAATTGCCCGTGAACAAAATTCAGTTCAACTGTTGTCCGAAATGTGGCGGAACGGATTTCGATGATTTGGACTAAAAAAAACCTCAACTCAAAAAAACATGCGCACCTACATTCTTGAAGGCAAAAACCCCGTTCGCTGCCATGACCCCTTGCAATGGTCAACTTGGATGGCCTCCGCCCCAACACAGGTCGCGAAAACTGCCGTGGGCGAAACAACCGTTTCCACAGCGTTTCTTGGAATTGATCCGGGAAACGGAACGTCTGCTCCGTGGCTGTTTGAAACGATGGTTTTTGGTGGCGAGCTTGACAAAGCGATGGAGCGTTATTGCACATGGTCTGAGGCTGAGGCCGGGCATAAAACCATGGTTCAACGAGTGAAGGCTTTAGCATCTACGGGCGAAAAATAGTTTCATTTTTTATTTGACAAACATCAATACAAACGCTAAACAACACAACAGATGAATAAATTAACTGACTTTTCAAAGCTGGTTGCCAAGACGCGCAAGGCGTGGGGAATGAGCTTTGAGCAAATGGCCGTGGAGCTTGGAACGAGTTATCATTCCGTCCATGCGTGGGAAACTGGCAAGCGCAATCCGCCAGCGGGTTTTCAGAAACTTTTAATCGCCCGATTTGAGATGGGGAAGAAAAAATGAGCGATGCTTCCCATATTATTTACGGAGTGTTTTGCCCGGTGAAGGAGAAGTTCATTTATGTCGGACAATGCAAAAATCTCAAAACTCGAATCAGAGGTCATTGCGGGGATCATGATGGAGAATTCAGAATTCTTGAAAAAACTACACCCGATAAAAAATTTATCAGGGAACAATTTTGGATAAAAAATCTTTTGGAAAACGGCCATCCACTTAAAAATATAAATGGAACGGGAAAGGGTTTCCCGTCTGAACCAATGCCAAAACTCAATAAAACAATCATACCCATCCCGCTTAAAGGAAGGTGGCATCGAATCGCCGCTAAAATGTCAGTCGGTGGACATCACGAATTAGAGACCATGCCAGAAGTCCGTGGCCTGTGTCTGGCAATTCGTAACTGCGGATTCAAGCCGGTCTTTAGAAAGTTGGAGGACGAAAAATCTTGGAGAATCTGGAAAACAAAATGAGCATCAACGACCCCATCCGCCTCGACTCCGAACACCTGAAACCAAACTGTCTTGACTGCATTCATCACCGCACGATTCCGGGCGATGCTCATCTTGAATGCAAGCACCCGCGAATTTCCGAAATAGACAGTCTGCTATCGCCCCTTCTTTTGATGCAAGGAATCATTCCGCCCGCAATGAAGCTGTTAGCCGTGACTGGAAACGAAACTGGAATCAGGAAGGGATGGTTTGCGTGGCCTTTAAATTTTGATCCGGTGTGGCTCGAAAGCTGCGACGGATTTACTGAGAAGGAGAACAAAATGAAAACACAAAACAACAAGGAAGCGATTCAAACGACGAACGCAGCGAACGCGACGAACGCAACGAACGAGAAGACAGCCTGAAAATCCAATGCCGGCTGCACCCTCAACGAACGCAACGAAAGCAATCATACGCAACGAAAGTTAGAATCAAATCCGAGTGCGCCCGACACTTTAACCGGGCACCAATTTATGGCCTCCATCAACGACCCAATCCGACTAATTGTGCCCCTTCCGGAATGCAACGTGTGTGGGTTTAGAGGCCACAACCACACCGCCGACGATTGCAACTACCGTATCCGCCGCGCCGAGTGGCGATCCGACCAGCGCGAGGCTGCGCGGGATGCAGTAAGTGAGGCTGGAGCAAACGAATTTACTTTCGCGCCCGATGATCGGGCATGAATAAACCAAAACAAACTGAACTAAAAGGACTGACATGAGAATGAATGAAGCATTTCCCTCCAAGTACCTCCGTGCCGAAGACCTCGACATGGACGTAACGGGAGCGATTGAAAAAGTCGAACTCGTTGAGTTGAAAGACCCGGCGGGAACGAAGCCGATCGAACACAAGCCCTGCGTTTGGATTCGCGGCGAGGACAAGCCGTTTATCTGTAACAAAACGAACTACAAGGCCATATCCAAAATCATCGGCTCCGATGATACCGAGGACTGGATTGGCAAGGAAATCACGTTGACCGTGATGGACGTGGATTCGTTTGGTGAAATGGTTGCTGCAATTCGAGTCAAATTGCCACGCGCAACCCGTCACGCCGCTGCTCCCGACCGTTCCGCTGTCCAGCATCATCCGACCGAACCGGCAACCGTTCGTGGAGCTGCTGGCGAGGAAGTTCCGCGCAGTGAGTTTCGCGGCTGATTAACCCCAACCACCCGCCGCCCGTCGGGATTCAGAACGGGCACCAATTTTATGAAAATCAAGATTGAAAAAGGTGATATTCAAATATCAATCCAGGAATTGATTGAGTGTCTTTCCGATGATGAAAAATTGTCTGTCGCAAAAACTCTTGCGGTTTCAGATTGGTTTCTGAAAAAAGCAACGGATTATATTTGCGACGAGGACGAAGATGGATGGTGGACTGGAGATTCCGCTCAAAAACGACATGAAATTTTAAGGCGTGTCGAGGAAAAGCAGATTGAAAAACTTCCCTATTTCAATTGGAAACCGTGGGATGCCATTCAGGATTCTTTAAAAAGAATCACCAGCCGGGAAGAGCTTTACTGGATTCTTTATCATAATAATGATGAAGAAAAAAGAAAATGGATTGATGGATGTAATTCTCATTACACGACGAAAACCGCAGACGAAGAAATTGAGAAAATCAAAGCGATGATTTCCGATGCACTTAAAAAAATGAAACGTGAATAAAATATGCAAAACCAACATGTTGAACCGTTTATGGCTTCAATCCTGAACCAAATGACCCGGCCGATTACCCCGGTAATACCTCAAAGCGAGTTTGTCCGTATTGCGTCAGGACTGATTGACCCGCTCCATCACGCGCTTTTGGCATCCAAACGCCCCATATCAAGCCCCAGGGGGCAAGGATCGGCCTTTACGGGCAATGTCTGGCGAATGGTAATTGACGAAGATGGCGGGACGGTTGCCTGCTGCGCGGGATGCGCGACTGGGCCGGGGGTGTTCGTCATCGGTGCGAAGCTGCCAGGTGAGAAACGATGCTCGACGTGCGGAGCAAACCTGATTGATGCGTCTCATATTTTTTCAACCCAAAATTAACCAAAAACCACCATGCCAAAAACAAACAACACTCCCTGTATCTTCGACTGTGAAACAACCGCTCGCCCACTCACCGAACTGGAATCCATGATACCAGTTTTCGAGGCCAATAAAACCTACAAGGATCCGGAAAAGATCGCCGCTGATCTTGCCAAGAAAAAGGCTGAATGGCTGGACTCCGCCGCTCTCAGCGCACAGACGGGACAAATTGTTATCATCGGCACCCGGCGCGATGGCGTAACCGAGTTTCTCGAAGGGGACGAAAAGCACATGCTGGAAACCTTTTGGAGAATGTGGTCAGAAAGTCATCCCGCAACATTCATCGGCCACAACTGTTTCAATTTCGACGTGCCCTTCCTAATGCGACGCGCTTGGATGCTTGGTGTGACTGTCCCTGCCGGCGTGATGGATGGCAGAGGCCGCTATTTGTCGGACAGATGGGCGGACACAATGGCGGTATGGTCGTGCGGATCGCGTCAAAGCGAAGCTGGTTCATCCAGCCTTGACGCGATTGCCAAGGCTTTGACTGGCAAGGGCAAGTCCGGGAATGGCAAAGACTTCGCCGCGCTTTACAAAGCGGACAAGGCCGCTGCATTGAGCTACCTCGACAACGATCTGCAACTCACTGAGTCCGTTGCAAAGAAAATGGGAATGATCGTTTAACCCACCCCCCCCATGAATGACAAACCCGCCCAAATCTTCATCGCCGCCCCGGACCCGGTCAAGGGCGTGCTGTTCAAAAAAGTTCCAAAGCCTCGCTGCGACCGTGGCCGCCGCCGGCGCGGTTGGAAAATCCGACACATCAAAAAAATCTGGCGCATGATCCAGGAAATACTTTTTGAAAAGGCATGACCATGACAACACCAATGACTGACAAGCAGAAAATTGAGATGTTGAGGTATGCCATGGCTCGCATTCTTCACAAATCACCGACGTTGGCACACGCTGAGGAAATTGCCGGGGATGCCCTCGCCCTGACCGCGCCCGGCCACAAGGCTGATCCAATTCCATCGGGACAAATTGATTGCATCTACTGCGACGGGAAGGGGTTGTGTGCGTCAAGAGTAAACGACAAACTCTTTTGGGTGCAATGCAACCAGTGCGAAGGCACAGGGAAGGTTGGATGCAAGGCTGAGACTGCGCCGGTTATGAACCCATCGCATGCTGCAATGGTTCACGCCGAGGAGTTGGCCACCCACCCGCCTTCGACGGAGCCAAAGCCATCCGAGGCTGTGAAAAGGTGTTCAACGAAAAATCACATCACCGGAATTCGATGTTATCTTGACGAAGGACACGCCGGGATTCATTCGCTGTGGGGGACAGATGATAACAAACTCGAAGATATGTTGCGGTTGATTCTGCCAATGGCTAAGGGTTATGCTTATTGTCATCAAGTCGGAAACAACCAGCTTTTCATTGCACAAGCAGAAGCCCTGCTTGATGGACTTCTTGAATTGAAACGCCGCGCAACCCCGCCAACCGAGGGCGCGACAACGAAGGAGAAAATATGACCTTTGAACAACTGAAAGAAAAAATAGGCACAGCCGATCCCGCTGACTGGCACCAGCACAAAAACGGAGGCGGATGGATTCACGCATCTGCAAGGGTGGATGAATCGGCTATTGTTGGGAAAGATGCGATAGTCTGGGGAATTGTCTCTGGCGATGCGCGGGTCTCTGGCAATGCGCAGGTCTCTGGCGATGCGTGGGTCTATGGCAATGCGCGGGTCTCTGGCGATGCGTGGGAAAGCTCCCCGCTTTTCATAATTGGTTCGAGATTCAGTTTGACCAATTCAAAAAAGGGTCATCTCCAAATCGGCTGTCGTTGCGAAACTTTTGCATGGTGGCAAAAAAACGGTGAAGCCCTGGCAAAAGAAAATGATTTTACCAAGTCCGAAATTGAGGAATACCGGGAATATCTGAAGTTGTTTATCAAGCTTGGAAAATGAACCCCACCATCCTCCCCGACACATTCCTGAGTTGCATTGACGCCAAGGATCGTCTGCCCATGGGCAAGTCGGGACTCACCGCCGGGGAGTGCGATGAGAAGTTTCTGCGCAAAAGGGAGAGGGATTTAAGAAACCAAGTCATAGGATATTTGAGAATCCGAGAAATTGAATTTTGCACCGCCAGAACCGATAAGCGATCTCGCATGACAGTTGGATGGCCTGACATCACCTGCGCCATTGGTGGCTATCCAGTTGCGTTTGAACTGAAATCAGCAACAGGAAAGCTCTCTCCCGAACAGGAATTATGCCATGCCAAGATGCTGAAAAATGGATGGAATGTTTTTGTCGTAAAAAGCCTTGGACAGGTGGTTGACCTGGTTAATAAATTTAAAACACCATGACCCCTGAATTGAAAAAAGAGAGCGAAGAGGCTTTTGAGAAGTGGCTGATGTTGAGTTTACAGAGCCGACCCGCTTACCATCCATCTCACAAGCTAGTTTGGCAAGCCTGCCTGGAACACTTCGCGCCGAGGATTGAATTACTCCAAGAGGAAGTGATCCGACAGCATGACGTGATGATTGAAATGAAACGGGAGATTGCTCGACTTGACGCCGTGCTGTGCGCCAGCGCCATGAGCGGAAAGCCCGCGCCCCTTTCCGAGAGAAACCGGGACAGGGCGGCAGATGCCTACACGCCAACAGCAGATGAGTTGCCGTGTCCGTTGAAAATGAGGAGGAACGATTGAATATGGAAAACTCGAAAATTGAGTGGTGTGATCATATCTGGTCGCCCTGGGAGGGCTGCACGAAGGTCAGCGCGGGCTGTGCCGATTGGAATTGACAAATTAACAAAGCGTGTTACTTTCTATACATGGTTAAACATGGCTCAAATTGGAAGGGCGGAAAAGTTCTGGCCTCAAACGGATATGTTCTCGTGTGGGTTGGAAAAAAACATCATCTTGCCGATGTTCGGGGATACACCTACGAGCACCGTCTTGTGGCGGAAGACAAGCTTGGAAGAAGGCTAATGGCGGGAGAGATTCCTCATCACATTAACGGAAACAGGCAGGACAACAGACCTGAAAATATCGAAGTGATGAAGTCAATCGCGCATCATTTGAATAAACATCGAAAACATGGGTCAAAACGGAAATTGGCTGACGAGCAAAATCCAATCAGGCAATGCGCGTGTGGATGCGGCAAGTGGTTTAACCGTTTTGATAAGGGTGGGAGGCCAAGAGATTTTATCAGCGGGCACAATCCTCAAAACAGAGAGTGTCAAGATCAGTTTGTGGACGCAGTAGGAGAGCGATCGACCCTTTCGGAAATTCAAGCGAGAACCGGACAGTCGCTTATGGCCGTGAAGGTCATGGCCCCAAAACTTGTCCAACAAAATAAAATCGCCCGTTTGGGCAAAGGAATTTATGGCCGCAACCACTGACATCCAGTGGGCCACCGCCACGTTCAATCCTTGGATGGGTTGCACGAAGGTGTCTCCTGGATGTCTCTAACTTAACTGTTACGCTGAAACCCTCATGGACAAGCGGTATGGCCGAGTGAAGTGGGGAAAGGGTAATCTCAGGCAGAGGACGAGTGCAACGTATTGGAAGCAGCCGTTGAAGTGGAATCATCAGGCTGAATATGATCATGTGAAATGGCAAGATGGCGTTACCGATTTCCCAGAACCCTCACCTCCACGCATTTTCCCATCCCTCTGCGACCCGTTCGATGAGGAGGTGCCGATTGATTGGCTGGCCGATTTCCTTGACCTGATCCGTGGGACACCGAATCTGGATTGGCTGATTTTGACGAAGCGGCCTCAGAATATAATCGAAAGAATCGACTGGATTACGAATAAAGAAATTCATAAAAATCCATCAGATGAGAATTCACTGAGGGAATGGTTGGTCACGTGGACCTGTAGCGACGCTCCTAAAAATCTCTGGCTCGGCGTCTCATGCGAGAACCAGGCCACAGCCGATGAACGGATTCCGTTGCTGTTGCAGATCCCCGCGAAAGTGAGGTTTGTGTCGTATGAGCCTGCTTTGTCGGTGGTGGACTTCAAGAAGCTTCTGCGTTGTCCGCGAGATCATAATGGGGACGGCGACTGCGATTTTCACAAGCAGGGATGCCCCCAAATCCATCAAGTGATTGTGGGCGGCGAATCCGGTCCCCACGCTCGCCCCTGCAACCTCGACTGGATTCGATCCACGGTACGGCAATGCCGCGAGGCTGGCTGCTGCTGCTTCGTAAAACAGCTCGGCAGCAATGCGGTTGTGAGAAACGATGCTGAAGATGACCACCAGGGCGAGATTGCCCCGCTGCGTCTCCGCCATCCCAAGGGCGGCGACATGGAGGAATGGCCGGAGGACTTGCGGGTGAGGGAATTTCCAAAAGGATGAAAATGAGCGATCTAAAAAACATGACGGATGAGGAGTTGATGGATGGAATTGTATTCCCTCCAAATCCCTTCAAGATCAAGAGGGGATGCCGGGTGGAAATTCTTCACCGCATGTCCTCGCTCCGCGCCCAACTCGCTACGGCAAAAGAAGCATTGGAGTTTTACTCGTATCTTCCAAATTACGTCTTCCCTCCCAAAACAGGACAGAGCGTAGGTGAATTCGGATCGCACGTGGATCGAGAACGGGGACGGCAAGCAAGAAACGCTCTCCGCTCCCTCGTCGACAACAAACCCCCACAAACCACTGACCCGCCAAAAATATGAAAGTCCCCGTAATGCTAAATAACCAAGACGAAACCGCAAGACTTCACCAATCCCGGCGATTACATCATGGCTATTGAGCGTGAGGCCGTCGAATATCTCAAGCCGGATATGACATGCGATCACGAAGAGGCGTTGCGTCAAATCCTATGACCACCACCCCGCACTTGCCCCGCATGCCCTTCACGGATTCCAACATCCTTGCGATTTTCGCCGACAAAAAGCGGCAGACAAGAAGAATCCCGTGCGCCGCAAATTCCATCGGGTGGAAGCACGGGCTGGATTTGAGCATGGCCGTCATCAGCAACCACGATCACGGATGCTGTCTTGTGTCAGGGGGTGTTATCCTTCGGCCCAAACTCAAGCCCGGCGACCGAGTGGCCGCGACGGAGGCGTTTCAGTGGGCGGCCAGCATGGGTGTTTGCAACAAAGCCGATGACTACCTGATTTATCGCGCAACCGACCCTGATTGGAGCACCACTGAGGGATGGAAATGGCGGCCACCGATGTTCATGAAGGCAGATTATAGCCGACTCACCCTGGAAATCACAGAAGTCCGTGCGCAAAAGATTCAGGAAATATCGCACATGGACAGTATGGTAGAAGGCTGTTCCGGTAGAATTGGATTTTCGGTTTTATGGGATTCCATAAACAAAACTCGCAGTTCTTGGGAATCCAACGGCCCGGTGTGGGCTTACACCTTCAGGAGGGTGAAATGATCACAGAGAGCGAAATTCAAAAGTTTTTTAACAGGCTCGACGAAGCGCAGAAAGCTTCTTACCAAAAAATGCGGGAGTGCCAACGATGCTGCGCAATGGCATCAGAAACCGAATGGACTTTTTTTCTTTGGGAGGCAAACGAAAAAGCGAGGGAGGAACTACAACGGATGCGGGAAAGCATCGCCCTCAACACAACGCAAAGCGATCAACGCCGCCTGCGCCGCGCCTGGCTGCTGCGCGAGTGCGTGGAGTGGGTGTATGTGCTGTTGGCGCTTGCGCTGCTGTGCCTCATCTGTCTCCCTTGACGGCATTGGCAAAACCACGCAAAGAGTTAAGGAGGGTGAAATGATCAAAGACCCATCAGACATTGACGGGGGAACCTACATGGTTCACTTCCGCACAAAGGAAATGGCGGAAGTCATGGACTGTAAGGGCGAGTCCTTCTGTCAAGCCTCGCCTGCCGTTGCGGTTTGGCTTACGAAGGTTCTCAATGCGCGAAAGCGGGGGGAAGTTATGACCGGCGATGCCAATAAAATCGTGGAGGAAATGAAACGATGCGGGTGGAGTGTGCCGCCAGAAGTTTTTAACAGACCAACCGAATGAAACCCAAAATAATGATCGCAGTTTTGTTGATGATCGGGAGTTGCTTTACGACGGTCGCGACGCCTTTGAATGTTAAAGAACCCCCACATTTTTTTGATCCCGCCGATCCAAAATGCTACCGCATTATCACGAACGGAAAAGAATGGAGGATTCAGCGGTCAGGTTACTTGCATTCAGACCTAAGCAACTGGATTTGGCTTAACCTACGCACCGGGCTAAAAAACAAAAAAGAAGCTCAGGATGTTCTTGCCAAGGTAATAAAAGAAGCGAAAGAACTGGAAGCCGATTCAAAGATAGTGTGGATGGTGGACGAGTGACAACAACCCCTTCTGTCACTTACCGTAAATAGGCTTGAGGCGGACAGGCGGCGGGATTTCAAACCCCATATCCACCGCAACCCGACTGCGGACACGCTTGAACTCTTTTTCATACCAACGCGCAGTTTCGACGGGATTCATGCGCTGAAACTCACCGCTAGCAATCGCCTCTTCAAGCAACACCTTTGTAGCTTTGCCCACCGCCAGCTTGTAATCGTAATCCTCTTCATCGGTCATTGGAATCCGGTCACCGTTTGGAAGCTCCTTCGACTTCTCTCCAAGGGACGTCATGAAAACGCCTTTGTCCGCCTTCTTTCCGATCTCCCGCCAGACCGGTCCCACCTCGCTTGATGAATAAAAGCGCAAGAGGGGATGGCGTGTTATCTCAATCACTTCACCCAACAGATTGATTTTGGGACGTCCAATGTCGCTTCGAGCAATGGGGATGTGCTTCTGGAAGTAGTGCCAGATTTCAGTTGGCGTATAAACTTGAGGGTCACGATAGGTGTCGAACTCTTTCAGAAGGTTTGGAACCAAGCCGCCAGCCGCGTCACCCACGAATTTTTTAATGTGGTTTGCTGCGCCATCCACATCGCCATGCGAAAGATAATTCATGGACTCCATGACTTTCGCCATGGCCGCCATATCCGCCGTCACCTGCACTGCGCGGAGCATGTCGCTTGCAAAAACATCATGGGCTTTCATCGCCTTCCCCTTGCCGTAGCGCATCGTATCCGAGTGGTTGCCGATTGAGGCCAGGAGAATCGCCATTGGCCAATACTGGTAGCTAAACGAATGCTTGCCAATGCGGATCGAGTAGCGTTTGCGTCCTGTGCCCATAAGATCATCACGGGCTTTCTTGTCCAAGTCTTTCCATCCCCCGTGAATGTCAAACCAGCGTTCGTCCGGATCATCCGGCTGCGCGGCGAGCGCGGCGATAACCGACAATGCGAAAAGCCCTTGGAACAAGATTTTACCTCGAAGCAGTTGAATCTCAGCCGGGGTCATCTGCTTGAACGCCTTCCCGTGTCGAGCCTGGCCGGTCTGCTGCGCCAATCGAAACAGGGCAACCGGCGTGAAGTCCAAGTAAAGGTTGGTCACGTTCACCGGCACCGTGATAAACGGAACCCACAGACGGGCGGCAGGCGCTTTTTCAAGAGCGGGAATCAGATGGTTGAAGAACATGCCCAAGATCGTGCCGGACTCGGACAGAGGCCGGTTCATGGCGTGTGTCACGGCCAGCATATTCGCTTCTTTCATCAACTCGTTTGGCCGCTCCTGGCGAAGAATTTCAGCGACGCGCCACTGCATATCCTCACGGCGCATCAGCCCTTGAGCAAGCTCGGTCTGCGCTTGAGTAATCGCCTTTTCTCGGTCGCCGGGGCGCAACTTCAAAAGTGCGTGGATGTGTTCCTTCACTTTATCGGCGGGAATGCCTTCCTCTTTTGCGTCCTGGTAGGCCAAGTAATACGCCTCAATTTCTCGTGCCTGCGCAGTTTGCAGCGAATCATTGAACGCCATGAAGCGCGTCACGTATTTGATGTTTGAAAAGAGTTTGGCAATGGGGTTGGTTTTCAGGCTGAGACGGCCAGCCAATTCCATCGCACCAGAAGCCTCTTTCACTTCTTGATTCATCCGCTTGGGCAACTCGCCTTCTTTCACGATGGTTTTCCAGTCGGTCGCAAAAGCTGCGGCAAGGGCTTCGGCATACCGCACCACCATCCCCGGCGCGGCACGTGGCGCATTCGCAGAACGAATCGCAAGCACGGTCGCAATGTTCGCCGCCGTTGCAAACAGGTTCACCGACTGCGTTCCCAGCCCTGACAAGATTGAGCCATACCAGTAAGAGGAAAGCATTTCCCACTTCGATAGCCCCGCTTTCAAAGCGATGTAGTCAAGCATCTGCCTCATGGCGCGTTCGCGGAGCCGACCCTTCGGCATCTTCTGCATGTCCTGAGCCAGCCTGTAGATGGTGTCCGAGATTTCCGGGGTGAACTCTGGAAGCCCGAACTCTGGGGCAACCGCGTTGTAGAAAGCCTCGTTGTCCAGCATTTCAAGGTTGGCGAGCTTGACCAGCCGGGGAATCGAATTTTTGACCTTGTTGACCGCACGGGAGCCAAGGTTTGGAAGTGGCACCAACCGGGCGAACTCAGTCCGAAATATGGCGTTGCGCTTGGCTTCCCAGGCTTTGCCCAGGGCATCGGCAACCTGTTGTGCATCCTCGCCCGAAAGCCCCTGCAACGCGGGATGATTCAGGATTCGCTCATAAATGGCCTTCCGTGCGGCGATCTGGTCGGTAAGCGATCCTTGCAGGATTTCCTTGAGAACCAGCCCCAGGTCCTTGACGGCAAGCGAGATTGAGCGGGCGGCCTGTTTGTCGCTCATGCCCTGCCATTCATCGGCAAAAGCGGCCTTGATCTTTTCAACCTCCTCCGGGGACATATCCTTGGCTTCCTCCAATACACGGGCAACCACCGAATTGAACTTGTCACGGTTCTGGAAAAGCTCTGCCATTGCGCCCTGAATGGCCTGTAGCGGATCGGCGGGAGCCTTTTGCGATCGTGGCAAAGATTCACGGTAGCGGCGCGTTACGGCGGCCGTCAGTCGCAAGTAGAAGGCTTCCAGAGCAGGCTTTTGAACCGCATCCTTGACCTTGGCTGTCACCCCGGCCAAGAACCTTTGGCTGGCGGCTTCCTCATAGGCTTCGCGCAAAGGCGGGGACATCTTCTCTCTGAACGACTTGTAGAGGCCGTCAAGGTAGTTATCGGCGGCGGCACTGGCAGCATTGCGGATGACCTGGTTGCCGGGCGATCCAGAGGCTTCCGCCACACGATTGGTGATGTCCTGATTGAGCTTGTGCCAGTCTGTGCCTTCCTCGAAGAGCTTGCGAAGGCTCGTTTGCGTGTGACCCATCTCCCTCAAGGCTTGCTGAATTGCAGGAATTGCATGGCGGAAGGGTGCGTTGCGGTCAAACCGTGCAATTTTTGCAGGAACGGCGCCAGGTGTTTTGACGCGAACCTCTTCCACGGTGGCGTTGTATGCCTTTTCCGCAACCTCAATGGTTTCAAGCTCGATGCGCATCCGTTGCGCCGGCGAGAGCTTTGCAGGCGTCGTTTTGGCGATCTTGAAGGCGGCGGTCAACTGGCGATTCACTTCACCCGCTACTTTCTGCATCAGCGCAGGCAGCGCCGGGCCTTTCAGGACACCTTTCCCACCCTTTTGACGGATCAGGCGGGCAGCGAAAACCGCCATTTCTCGAATGTAGTTCTCGATGATGGGAAAATCCTCTGCTTGGGGAGGCGTGGGAACCTTGGCCTGTAACCCACGAATCTTGGCTTCCAGCGCCTTGATTTCGGCTTCCAGCTTGGCGACTGCTTCTTGCCCCGCCTGTTGCACTCCTGTCCGAACGGCGCCAACGGCGTCATCGGGAATCTGCTTCTCAAGCCCTTCTTGTTTCGAGCGGAAAGCCTCCTCAGCCCTGGCTTGCTGAAACTCAGGAGAAAATTCAGCCGCCACTTCTGCGAATGCTTGCAGGTGTTGACCCGTCGAGGACCCCTTTTCCAGAAGTGTCTGGTACAGGTGTTTTTCAAACGCAAGGTCGCCCCGCATCTTGGCACGTTTAACCAATTCTCGCAAAATTGACGTTTGAAGAGAACCTGCAACCGCATTGTCGGGGTTCAGGACTTCGCGAGCAGCCGCATAGGGATCGTCTCCGAACATTTTGATAAATCGGTCTGCCCACTCACGTCGCCCTTGTTCGGTTTCCGGCACGTAGTAGTAAGGCTCCGCATTGAGCCATGCGGAAATTTCCGGGTTGGCTTCTGCAAATTCTTTGCTGGCCTTGATTGCCCGGAGTGCCTTCGACTTCTTGCGCTCGCTGGGCGGCGGTTCGCCTTGCTCGCCTTCGGGTGGGAAGTAAATGGGTGGCTCGTCTCCAACGGGGTTCTCGATGCTGCGCTCTGTGATGGGCGTGGCGAACAAGATGCTTTCCTTTTCCGGGTTGAAGCGTTCGCTCAGGGGGATGGTCCGTTCTCTTGATGTTCGTGTAATTGCATCAGCAGACTTGATTTGTGAGGGATTGAAAATGATATATTCGTTTGTTCCGTCTCCAATACCCATTGAGATTTGATGTTCAGTCGTTACTGAATCGAAGCCTGCCTCACGAATCGCATCCACTTCTTGCGCCAGACGTTCAGGATCGTGCAGCAGTTCGTCATCAATCAGAATGCCATTTTCTGCGAGAGCGTTGACATCATCAGGATTTCGGAGATCAGCAGTTTTTCCTAAATCAAGATAGAATTTACCAGTCGTCCCTTTTCTGGTTCCATAATATCCTTTAGCATACTGGTTGGCTACAGACCATTCACTTGAAAAGTGCGCCGTCTTATTGCCGGTATCGAAAACACGAAACGGATTTCCAGTAAATCCGTAAAATGCTGATGTTCCATACCCCGCCTTCTTTGCCGCCTCATCCACCATCATCTGCAATTCCGTCTCGACTGATTTATCCCCGGCCTCATACTTGGCGGCCAGAGCAAGGTAGGCGCGGTCTTGCTCGGACGTGATGGGCGCGGAGAAGTAGGTTGTGCCGAGTTCGCCGGGGGCGGCGACGAGAGCGGTGGGCTTGAAATAATCAGGAACATCCCCTCCTGAAGTCCATGCTCCATTTATCTGTTTCAGTTTTTCCAACTCTTTTTTATCTCTGAAAAAAACCTCTTGCTTAACCCAATCAGTCTTAACCTTTCCATGAATCAATGCTCGAATGTAATCCTTGGCTTGTCGCGCTGTTGCAAAACCTCCGCTGCTGATTCCAAGGCCGGACTTTATATGCGTTACCCTGTAAGGAGATTCATTATATTTACTTTCTGATTTATGCAAAAGCCAATCACCATAAGCCGTTCCATTGAGTGAAATCTTTTCTCCGCTCTTGGATGGAACGCTGATTGAGATGTTTTTCCCTTTTGGCAATTCAACCGCTTGGATGGCCTGTTGATATGCGTTCCAGTCATTACGCTTTTTCTCATCAGCCGATTGCTTGACCGCTTGATCCGATTCTTCTTTTGCCTTTTGAGCGGCAACGCGATCCATCTCAGCCCTGTAAATTTCTTCCGCCTTGGGATGTGTGAAGGAAGCTGACGCGGCTCCGCCCCTTTCTGCTTCGTTTCTCGCCCAATGTTCAATGGCTCCCTCTGCTTTCATGTGGAAAGGATAGCCGCCATTTTCAAAACCTCTTGTAGAACCAGCGCGGCGAATCCCCACTCCATACATTTCTGGACGCTCAGGCAGTCCGCCTTTGGTCAATCCAAACTCATAATCACCCAATCGGGCAAAAGGTTCCCCCACCTTGGGATTCCCCTTCGCCTCAACAGCCGGTGATGGAGCGGGTTTGGCTTGAGCGGCCACCGGCGCAACCTCTTTTTGTTTCATCAGATATTCGGCATAGTCCATGCCCGCGCTTGTAATTGCCGATTCATCAAAAAAAGTTCCGGATGGAGAGGTAAATTCACGCCCAGCTTTTCCCGCCTTGATGGTGTAGCCATCAGAAACGGAGGACTCGATGAACTCTTTGCGGGATGAAATTTTCCCGTTAAAACTTGCTTGCCTCAAAAGCGTGTCGCGTTTCCTTCCCGCCACCATCGGAGAATCACTTTGGGTAAATCCAGCAATGTCGGCAAGGTCTTTGCTCTTACGATCCTGTTCAGTCTGCTCTTGAACCTGTCGGGCTTTGGATTTTTCTTGTTGGTCAATACGCTCCTTCGCATATTCCGGAGTCATCTCATATTCATCCCGCTTGATTCTCTCCTCAATCTCCCTTGCTCCATATATGCGAACCTCATCCTTGCCTTCTGGTTTAACGCGATACATTTTCTCCATGCCGCCCGCATCAACGCCCACAATGACCTGCTTTCCGAAGCGGCTATTCCACGTTCTGCCAATGTGAGAATCTGTGATGGGCGCAGTCTCTTTGACGGTGATCTCCCCCTTCACCCTGACCGCACCCTGCCATTGTGGAGCCAACGCTCCGCCTGCGCCTTTCACGGTTCCCATCTTAACAACAATGGGGATTGCTTTGGTGAACGGCCCGGCTCCCTTGAGCACGGAAAGGTCTTTTACCAACACCCGCGCAATCTTGCCTTTTGCATCGGCCACGGCTACGGCATTAGCACCCGTCGGCAATTTGACCGGCAAGCCCTTGTCCAAGGCGTCAAAGACGGACATGGCTCCCGGCGGCCCCCTCGCCTGAGTAGCCTTGACTTCCGGCGTCTTGGCAGCCACAGCCACGGGCGCAACAGCGGGCGCGGCGGCCTCTGGTTTGCCAAGGAATGCCGCCAAAATCTTTTGCACCCCTTCATGCAACTCCGTCTTGCCGTAACGCCCCTCAATGGTTTTCAGGAGTGTCCCGAACATCTGGCGGATGATCTTTCGGATTCCATCCCACAACGATTTGTTGCCACGAATGGCATCATTGATCGGGACGCCTTTGCGCATGGATTCGATTCCTTGTTGGGCAAACCATTCCCCAGCCCATTCTTTTTCTGATAATATGGGTGGCTTGTTTTTCCATCCTTTCAAATAATTCTCGCGGAATGTTTTCTTTTCAGGCTCACTCAATGATTGCCAGATTTTTCTAATTTCCGTTTTTTGTGAGTCAGTCAGAAGATCCTCAACAAAGTGAAAGCTTTCCTCCAGCAAAATCAAGATTGGATCATTCGGATTGTTGGCGGCAAGCAAGATGTCCTGGTGAACAACCATTGTCCGGGTGTCTGGAATGAAAAAAGCCGGAGCACTCGCATTCATGGGGTTTCCCGTTTTACTTGAATGTTGGACAATGACTTTCAGCGCGGCCATCCGTTGCGGGGAAACGCGGGCGATATTCCGTAGCAGATCATAAAAGAGCGTGATGACCGGCATTTTCTTGATGGTCATTCCAGCCTTATCAAAGGCTTCGTGAATGTTCTTGAGGTTTTGAGCGGCAGAAACCGGCTTGGCTGTAACTGCGGGAGTCGGCGCGGGCTTGGCTGGCGGCTGGGCGGGTTCTGGCTTCGCTACGGCTTGCTTTGCCAGATCGGGGTAATCGGCGAGGACTTCGGCGGGAATGGGCTTGCCTTCGGAAATTGCTCGCTCAATGGATGTTCTGTGCGGTTCAGCCGCTTTGTTCAGCGTGGCCTTACGATTTTGACCAGCTTCCGGCAGAGGATATTTGTCAATGTTGGCTTTGAACCATTCGCTTTGTGTCATCTCCCAAGGCTGCCTCACCCCGGCCCCGGTCGGGGGTTGTGCCGTCAATTTCGGGTAATCCTTTAAAACCTCTGGATCAACAGCCTCGCCTTTGGCAAGCGCGGCCTTGACGGCAGCCTCGTGATAGACCTCGTAGTCAGCGAATGGCGCGGCATCAGTTCCCGATTCCTCAGATTGTCCAAGACGCCGGCGTTCCGCTCGTTGCAGGTCAATCCAGTTCTGACGGGTGACTTGTTCGGGCGCGTAGCCTTTCTTTTCAAACTCGGTCAAACCCATCTTGCCAGCAATAGTGTCCACAACCCCGGTCTGTCCCGGTGCCCCCGTAGCCTCTTTGGAGGGTGTCACCGCACCCGCCGGGGCTTCCGATGGCGTGGCGACCGCCTGGGGCTTGATTGCGGTAGGCTGTGGAGCCTTGGCTGCTTCTGCCTGTTGCGTCAGTTTGGCCTTGTATTCCGATGGCGGCAACAGTGGGGGCATCCGACGCCCTTCTTTGTCATAAACAGCCTTCGCCGCATCAATGCCAAGTTTGGTCAAAATGGGCTTTTTCGTTTCGGGATCGGTTTCCAACCAGCCTTTCTCCCTCATTCGTTTGCCCGATTCCACCGTTGCCCCACGTCCTTCCGCGATGTCTTTCAAGTTGTCCTCATCTTCCCGATCCATTGCGTCTTGCCTGATCTGGCCTTCAATTTCCTCGTCAGAAGGCTCTGGGGCGGCCTCTGGCTGCTTGTAAAGGGGTGCCAAGGCATCCGAGTCTTTCTTTTGAAGTGGTTGTCCCGTCACCCGCTCACCAGCCAGATTGGTTGGGTCTTTCGGCCAAGATGTCGTTATTGTGGGGTTCCCGGCGGCGTCATAAGCAACGTCAACGGTCTGACCGGGCACACGCTTGTTTTCGATATGATCCTTGAACGCCTT
>ERZ1292637.538-Hain-H14-01um-R3-538-length-20828-cov-12_pt1 | contig 20828 bp, 41 predicted proteins | sample MGYA00564405_ERZ1292637 | MGnify/ENA primary metagenome ERZ1292637 (study PRJEB36523, sample SAMEA6512645) | groundwater metagenome | collected 2019-01-09 | study: AquaDiva: Metagenomics assemblies of 32 groundwater samples | reverse complement strand
GATCCGCTGGTCGACCGTCATCCCCCGCAACTGCCCCGTCAAACTCTCCACCACCTTCATCGCCATCTCATCTAACATGCTGTTCGGGCTCAATTGCTCCAGCACTTTTTCAGCCTCAGCCTGCAAAACATCCACGCTCGCTTTCCTCGCCTCGATCATCGCCTCACCCACATATAAAGAAGCGCTAGCCATAGACACGAGTACGCCAACATCACCAGCACCACCGTCAAAACCAGCATCTCCCGAATCCTAGGCGTCAATCTCGGATTTTGTCAAACCGAAGCCCTCGGATGCACCGCCAACATCTGCTCTCGACCCTTTACCATCGCTTCCTCAGCCACCAATCGTATGTGTTCTTCTCGGTGACATCGGTAACAAAGCCACTGCACATCAAGCGCATCCTCGTACCCATGCCAATGATGCCCATGAATCAACACCTTCTCAAACTGTTGGAAACACCTCGTGCACTCCATAGGCTTGAAAATCAGGCCGTTCGCTACCGCATACTTCAATTTCACCCGCGCTTTCATCCGCTCAGGGTTCTTTTCCCATTCCCGCTCCTTCGCCTTGCGCTTCATCTCTCGAAATGCCTCGGGATTTTCTGCTCGCCACTTCTCCCAGGCCGGTTTTACTTGCTCCCAACGAGTCTTGCTTCCGTGAGCTATTCTTACCATAACTCTGCTCCCCCATTCCTAAATTTTGGCGCAGGCAAGACCCCTTCCGTGCGCAGAGGGGTACCCACTTCTGCCGAAATAGGATAGCATAGCGCGACAATAAAGTATATAGGTATGGTGTCACACTATAAAGAGTATGTGAACTAGTGCCTAGTATATGTAGTTATGTGCGTGTTTTGGGATACTAAGCGCTATATCTCACGTCCTGCTTCTCTTTGAGCCATTTACGCGCATTTATGACAGCACCAGGATGTGTAGAGAGTGCCAAGGCCACAGCTCTAGCGCTTTGGCTCAACGTAGCCTTGATAGTGGGAGCATACAGTTTAGGAGTCTTACCGGGTGTAAACATAGCGAGCCCGTTGGATTTCCTATACGTCCTGAAGGTAGACTCACCAAGCGCAAACATTCGAGCGGCCTTAGCGGCCGACGTGCTGTGCTTAATCATGTACGCGTACGCGCGTTGACATCGGACCACAGTGGAATCCAACACAGCTACATATATAAGGACAAAATAAAATAAAAATCAAATGCTCCCAATAAAAAATGCAGGCACTTCGGTAAATTTTCCCTATCCTAGCACAAATAGAACGACCTTTACGCACACGTTATTCGACTGTGTTAGCTAATGCAGCACATTATGGAGAAGGTGAGAGTTTGTGAGATTGCCCTGCTAGACCATTGACATCATCATCATCATCATCTACAGTTAGGGCATCAAGCGGTAACGAGACAGAGGAGGAATGCAGCAATGGCACTCACAGCGACATGGGACGGAACCAAGTTAGTCTTGGAGCAACGTCAGAACAGTTACGGGCTCTACCCAGGTCTAGACCGATTCTGTGCGAAGCTCAAGCGTCGCGGGTTCAGGATTCAGCGAACAGGGCAGGGAAACTACCGATACGCTTTCCCTGAAAACCCGAAGTACGGGCATCCGCGCGACACCATGACCGTCGGCGTACCAGTCGAAGTCAACGCCTAACCCCACCAACCACAGAACGGAGGAACACGACAATGCCTAGAACCTACCAACCCGGAACCTACGGACGAGAAGAGAGTAAAGCCGTGAAGGACACGCTACTGCGGGCAGGCTTCCCAGTTCTCGCCGTTACGCACGGTAAGGGAACTGCTCGAGGGTGGCTTGAAATATGGATGGAGAAGGCAACACCGGAACAGTGGCGAGACGGGAGTGAGCGCAGAGCACTTGACATTATCCAGGACATCACTGGTCGACATGGTGACTACGATGGTCGGATCAACATCATGCGTCAAGGAAAACCCTGATGGCTAACCTACCCACCACCATCCTGACCGTTGCCCTTGCGCTGACTGCCTGGTCCTGCCAGGTAGCGGCGCCGGAGGCCAGCCCGCTGCGTCGAGAGTACAGCTACCTCCAAGCCAACTTTCCCTGCCACGAAGACGAAGCCCTGGTATTCATCGACACGCCAGCCAAGGACCGGACCGGCTGTGTGAGCTTGGACATTCTGAGAGGAGGAAACTAATGGACCCAGAACGACCGTGGAAAACAGAATCAGTTAGGACTGGCAGAGAAATCGACGGTTTCGGCTTAGAGCATGTCCAAGCTGGGAATCCAGTGACCGTCCTTGAGCGCCTGAGTGGACTAGAGTCTCAAATTCCACGACTAAACAAGGAGATAAACAGGCTAAACGAGCGGATAGACGAGCTCGTACGCCTGCTCGGAGCATGATGATCTGCCCTCGCTGTGCCTACGAGTGGACTCCAAGGACCGCCGCTCCGAAGGAATGCCCACGCTGCCATCGTCGTCTCGATAAACCCAGCAAGCAGGCCGGCCTACCAACAGACCGACCTGCTCTAGTCCAGCGAGGAGGATCCCATGCTGAACGTGCGCCGAATCTACGCCCTCGCCGTTAGTGTTGCAATAGGGGTGAGCCTAACTGCTGCAACGGTCTACGCCGACCCACCGAGGCCGAACGAGAATGCCGAGAAGAACGTCGAACAGACAGGCTGCAACGCGAACAACCCGGAGCACGGTTGCCCGCGAGGTGCTGGAGGAGACGGCCGAGAGGATGGACGCGGTGCTGTCTGTGGTAACGGTAACCACACGAACAACCCACATTGTGAGGACGTCAGTGACCAACCCCCTCCCCCTGTCCAGCTACAATCAACGCCCGTCAGTCAATCTCCCCCTGATCCTGTGGTCAATGAGGCTCCGCGTCCTAACGACTCAATACCAAGCAGTGGCTCATCGTCGACGACAGAAGTCCTGAGCTCGTCTGTGGTGACCCTGACAGCCCCTGCAAGCCTGCCGGTGGTGCTAGGAGCCACGCCCGTTGTTTTGCCTAAGGCTGGTGACCATCTACCTGCTGGCATGGGACTGCTTGGAGGATTGGGACTCCTGATAGCTGGCTGGAAAATCTGGAGACCCTAGCCTGAAGTAAATACCAGCCCGTCGTTCTCCTCATCCGCAACCTGCCGCAAGAACGCAGCCAGCCGCTCGCTAATCCGGGCGGCTTGTGCTTCTGAATCCACGATAGCGATAGGCGTAGTTGACTCGCCCCATAGGATGACCCAGGCCTGTTGGTTCAAGAGCTGGCGATAGTGCGGGACGGGCTCTATCCAGTTGATAAGAGTTCCTTGACCTGCTCCCACGAATACACCACGCCGGTAATTGCGCCGGCTGCTGCCCATTGCTCCAGAGCTCGAATCTGCAGCTTGGTTGGTTTGCCTTTGGCCACGCGCTGGACGGTTCTCACGCCTGCAGGAGTGCCCGGCCTCTTCACTTCAAGCACAAATGCTTGGCCACGCAGCGAGCCGATGATGTCTGGTTGTGGGTGCCCCCACAGACTCCCATGCACCTTGTAAGCGTAGCATCCTGGCAGCGCGTTCAGATTGCGCAAGATGGTGTTCACCAGGGTACGCTCTGAGATCACGTTTTATAGCCACAAGGATAAGCTCCTGCTCCTTGCTTGAAATGCATGACTTCATTCTCATCCAATTCTTGCTGCCACGAGATGTGGACATGGCTCGCCATCATATTAGCGTGGCAGACCTTACAAGCAGCTACTAGCTTTGGTGCAATCGCTCCCTTCGACATTGTTCTCCTCCTACAGAGAAACTGAACGTGCGCTGGTTGGCGAGCAGAAGATCAGGGAATTGCGAGTCCGGGTCATGGCTACATAGAACGGTCGAGCCACGTTGCCAGGTTCTACTTGGTACTCCAGGTTTCCCTCGTCACTGAGGTCTGGAAAGATCGCCACATGATCCGCCTGCCCTCCCTTGACACTGTGGTTGGTGCCGACGATAACGCGAGGCCGCTTGGTTATCCCTTCAAGACCATAGTTTTTGTAGATGCCAAGCACGTAATGCAGGATATTCTTGCGATCAGGACGGACATATACCTCCATCCACGCTGGGTCAAAGCTGCGCGCTAGACTGATGCCGAGGTCGGTGAACAACGGCGAGACCTCCGAGTGCGCCAGGCCGCGATCAGGCAACTTCTTGATCTTCTCCTTCGCGCCGTAGACAAGCAGCTTGTCAGCATAGAGCATGTCTGTCCAATCTGAGAGCTCCTTGCCCGTCCACCATGTATCACTGTCCGCTGGCCGTAGGTACGAGAGAACACGGCTAACGGTTGTCTTTTCATCCTTGCCCGGTGGTCGGAGAGGATTCCAGTCACCTCGATTATTGGTGTAAGGATTATGAAACGGGATGCCGTTTGAGCGGAGCAGCGAAATCAACGGGTTGAGCATGTAGCCACACGACGCCAAAACCATCATATCCTCGCCAGGAGGTAGATTGTTGATGTGCTCGAGCAGCGGGTCGGGGTATTCCCAGTAGGCAGGGCTGTATTCAAGCGAGCCAGCGACATCCGTAGGTTTGTATGGCGTATCTTCCCGGTCCTCGAGCTGCTTGATCCACTTCTGAGAAGCGAGGTAGGCGGCTTGGGGCACTCGATAAGACTGGCCTAGAACACGCCGATGGTCTACCAGCATGTCAGGATTGAAGAACAGCGACGGGTTGGCGCCGAGCCACTGGTAAATGCACTGGTCAGGATCGAGAACGACGACGAGGTAGCGCATCGGCTCAGCCCACTGTCGGATGAGCGCCGCTTGGAGAGGGGTCAAGTCCTGTGCTTCGTCGACATACATGATGCTCGGCATCCCTGGAGCAAACGACAATTCTCGCAAGCCGAACTCAAGTAAGTCCGTGAAGTCAGGATAATGCACCTGCCCTTTCCAGTCTTCCCATGCTTGTGCCATCGCGAGAACATGCGGCGCCCAGTACCCGCGAGGGATCAAGCGCTGGCGGTAACGCTGGTATAAGGCAAACGTTCTGTCTGCCTCTTTCATCTCGTTTTTATCAAACGGGTCCTCGCCGCTTCTTCCACCACTCATCTGATAGCCAGGCGGCGCAACCGCGTTCCACAGCTTCAATCCCTTCGGCGTGTCGGCAATCACTTTCGCCTCGCCATACTCATGCAAGCACAGAGCATGCAGCGTTCCGACGTTCCGATCTGGCAGCGGCAAGCCTCTCGAAGCAATCTCCATAGCCGCCGCTTTCGTGAAGGACGTTACTAGAATCTCCTCAGGCCCGTACTTCCCAGCTTTATCGGCGATCTCATTCGCCAAAAAGGTCGTTTTACCACAGCCAGGCGGTCCCACCACCAGAAAAACCTCTGCCATTACAGTCTCCTTTATATAAGAGTCCCTGGGGGACTGTGCCTAATGCCAGTCCTGTAACGCTCGCGTAACGCCAGTTTTGCTAGTAGCGTTACGGGACTATTGCTCATTTCGTGCCTAAATCCCAGTCCCGTAACGCCGTAACGCCCGTAACGCATCTTTTTTTGACAAAAAATAAAAACACTAAAAAATTCTCCTATAGAGGGGCGCTAAGGAAGTTTCCAGAACCGGACAGGATCGCCGCCGACAACGACGCGCTGCTCTTTCCGTTCGGCACCCAGGAGCTTGAGCGCGTTGGTGATCTGAGGTCCGTTCATACGGGCGTTATGAGAGTCGAGGTAGCGTTGAAAGTGAGTAAGGCGGATACAGGTAGCGCCTTCGTACAGGAAGGGGAGCCGCTGCGTTATCAGATGCTCGTCGACCTCTCTGTTGCGCGTCTTATTGTCCTCGAGGTATTCATTGAGTAATGCTTGGAAGTTTCCCAGGTCGGAGCTTTCTTCACCGGTGTCTACTTCTACCGCGCATTCCCAGAGTAGGTCAGACCAGGTTTCCCACTCCTTAGCATTGCTGGGCTTCTCCATGTGCTTACCGAACTTATCCCACACAGCGGCGTCCACCGCTTTGAAGCTGCTTAGTTCCTTGCCCTCCACAATGACCTCGGCTGCCTCGTAGATCAGACGGTAGTGGGTTTTGCCCGTGTTACGCCCTGCGTGGCTAGGGTGAACGCGCCATACGGCTTGCAGGGGAGAGAGGCCGGGCCTAAGGAACCTTGTGTTGAAAGTAGCGATACGGTCACCGTTGCTTGCGTCTTCGTTGCGAACGAGCTCTTGGGCATGCTCTAAAGCTGCCAGCGATTCGGCGCTCGCCGCTCGCTCGGAGATGATTTTCCCAATGCTGTATTGCAGGTAATACTGCATGTCAGACTTCGGCGGATCGCCAGCGCTCTCGCGAGCGTCGGTAATGAGGTCAGCGATGTCCTGCTTCTCCCAGCCTACGCTTGCGGTATGGCTAATCAGAGAGTAGTCACGCTCGCTCGCGCTGGGAAACTTCTTCTTACCTTCCCAAACCTGCTTGAACTCTCGGCTGTTCGACAGGAGGGCAGATAGCAGGCGATGGGGCGGCGACGCACCCGGTCGATAAACTACGTCGACTGCCAGGTTATCCTGTGGCCTGCCCGTACTCGTCACATCCACCAAATACTCATCAAAGTCGCTTGGGTTTGGTCGCAGCGACGATTGCTCAATAACTGTCACCATCGGCTGTCCATCATGCTTGAGGTTCTTGGTCCCCGGTACCCGCAGGATGCGCGCGAGGTCATGCGTCGCGTCTAGATTCCAGCCCTGCCGTTCCATGACGCTCCGTATCGTCGCCTGCCAGCGTTCCGAGAGCACGTAGGCTGCGTCTCGCTCCGCGTCGTCCTCGAACCGCCACAGCTCAGGGAACAGCCAGTAGGCATGCACCCCGCCGCCGCTATCGACAATCACGCTCGGTTGGAGGGGCAGTGATTTGAGGATACCCAGCGCCGCATGGCGCGTCGGAGGGTACGCCTTCCGTGTGTCAATGTGGCCGGGTCCCGCGATGTCGATGTCGGCCCACAGGCCGGGGATCGCTGCGGCGTCCTCGTTTTCCGTCCGGTGCCCCGTCCCTTTGTCGCGTGAGTTGAGCGCCACACCGAAGTACACATTGGCCCACTGCCCTTTGGCGACCGCGTACTCAGCAGCCTGGTCGATGTCCTGGGTCCAGTAGCTCGATGAGCGCGACGCTTCCCAGATGTTGAGCCAGAGGCCCGTCTCGGCTAGATTGCCGTACAGGGTTCTCAGGAACTCGGCTGCCTCACTCAATTGGCCGTCTCACACAAAATGATACGCCTCCGGTATTGAAACCGAAGGCGCTTCAGGCTACGATGTGACTAGCCGAGAACCGACCTCGGTCTCCAACCCGTCAAAGTCCCACACTACTTTGGCGGGTTAGTTATTGCTTACCTGTCGCGGAGTATAGACTGCGCGATTTAGGTCGTCAATTCTCTACGAACTCAGCGGCACTCACCGCCATTGAGCCGAAGAAGGCGCTGTATTCTCGTGCCTTCGCGTCCTCTTCCGGCGTCAGTCGCGCCCCGATTGCCGGCATGATGCGGCTGAACTCGATCCCATCGCCGCTGCGCGTCTTCTCCAAGCCGAACTTGGTCCCAACGCTCCAGTAAGGCAGGCCCCGGGAGGCGAGCTGGAGGAAGTACCGCTTGATGATTGGAATGCTCGTGGGCGGCGCCGTCAGCACCAACGGTAGTAGGTCGTCCTTCCGCAGGATGAACAGTAGGCGCATGAGCTTGCAGGCCTGCCCAGCGCGCGGCTTGCCGTCGTCGCCCACCTTGGAACCGAACTCAGCCATCGGGCAGACGTTGCAGGAGCCACCTGGGTTGCCAATGCCGGTCACCGCGTCCTGAGAGGAGCAATCAGGTGGCTGCGCCCCAGAAAAGCTATGCTCCCAGTAGGCGCGCACGTCGCGCCAGCCCACGATGATCCCCTCGATGGCCTTGCTCGGGGTGCTCCCCTCAAGCTCAGGCACTTCCCAGGTGGTCCCGCCGCCCGTTGGCACCTTCACGCGGCTCAGATCAAACTGGGTGATGCCACCGCTGCCCAGGTTTGCCCGCAGCGCCTCGATGGTCGCGCCGATGGGCTGGGCGAGCGCCGTGTACTCGCTCTCGATCTTCGCTAACTTTAGCTCCCCGACATCGGCACTCGTGATAGTCATGGTTTCTCTTTCTTCTTTCATTTCTATGCCTTCCTTGCTCGTAGGCTAAATCGCTCATATGGCTCAATCACCCCGCGCAGCGCTGCTGGCAGTGGCTCTCCCTCCGCGTCCAGCTCTCGAATATAGGCCGCTACCGTTTGCCAGTTTGCTGTAACAAGCCAAGGTAATCCAGCTTCAGCCAGCGCGGCCGCCGCGTCCTGGCCTACCTTACCCTCGGCCAGGCGCCCCGTCAGGGTACGGTTGACGTAGAGCGTATAGCCGCCCACTTTGGCGCCGGTCTGCCCGTTCTGTGTCCACTCATCGAGGATCACGGCCTCGAGTTCCTTCATCGCGTCTTCGACACCCTTGAGATCGACTTCTAATTGCCGCTTGCGCGTTTCGAGATCAACGAATTGCTGCAACGAGTTGCTCATGGTGCATGCTCACCGAGAAGGTGGACACGCCATTGCCTTGCCCAAAACTCCACTTCGAGTATTCCTTTAGAGCTCGCGGTCAGTGAACGTGCAAGCAAATACTGAGCATAAGCACACATGATTTCAGGTGGATCACATCCGCAAGGCAGAGCACTCACCGCTGCCAGCCAGCTTCCATGCGGTAGTCATACTCCGCTGCTTCCTTGCGCGCGATCTTCTGAATCTCGTCTTCTAGGTCATTCACTGCAGCCTGCGCTCGGGTCGGCTCAGCCACCATCGCGTATGCCAGCGCCTCCCAGAGCGACAACACAGCCCACTCAGCGGGCCCCCGCTCGCTCGGTGCTATCTCCAGCGCCGCCTGGTTTGCACGACTTAGGTATTCCCGAACTTTCGCATCCATCAGACTGCCACCTGAACATCGACAGAGATTTGCTCGTATCCCGGCTCCCAATGCTCCTTGAGCCGTTCCTTGGCGTAGCCATAATAAATGCGTTTACCGCAATTCGGGCACGCGTACTGATCGGCCTTGATTTTGTAGTAACTGCCCCATTCGGCAATCATTTCCAAAGTTAGACCAAGTTGAACAGGCTTGAAAGACTTCAAGCACTCTCCGCAAATCGGGTTCTCGTTCATTGCATTCCTCCTGCTGTTTGGGTTCGGGGAGCAGCGGGCTGGCTCGCGTAGCTAACCCGTGTATGCCGAGTTAGGTTGGGCGCCTCTACGGTCGTCGCTCGGTCCCGCGCTCCCCGGTATTCGCTTCCGCCACCCCAGCTTCTTCGCCTTCAATCCCTCGTCCAACCACTCGACGAACCAGAGCTTGCTCGGCGTCTCACCAATCTGAAACTCCTCTTGCGCAGCCTTGGCGTAAATCCAAACCGACTGCTCACAGTAGGCGAGGTCGTCCCAGAAGGCAAAGACCTCAGACTTTTCGATCATGGCGGCACCGGCTACAGGGCTGGATCTCGAGTAGCATTTCCGTCGTGTTGAGCGGGGTCTTGCACCGCTCGCACACGGGCCACTGCTTGCTCACGCTTCCGTTCAAAGGCTTCATCTGCACTCCTCCTCTCGGATAAAAGCCTCAACAGAAACGCATCCCACGTCTCCATATACCGCCGCTCTTTATCGAGTAGGCTCGCCGTACTCGGTTTCAGGGGTATGCGCGCAGTGGCCTTTTCCATGCTGTCCATTATGCACATCCTGTAACGCTTGTCAAGCCCCCATTTGCCAAAATTTTCCGGGGCGATTATCCTAATCCCGCATTCCTCATGCACGAGGCTCCGACTTAGTTCCACGCTGGGGAGGAGGTTGGAGCCTCGTTTTTCCAAGAGTCGCAGCATTCCCAATTAGCAGCCAGGGCTCGCTTTTTGGGGGTGAGCTCAGAGAAGCATCCAGAAGCCTATTGCCCGATGGAACGCCACCACATGCCGTAGAGCCCAAACCTGGAACGGCCCTGACACCGATGACCGCGCGGCACGGTTTTCTAGCCTGCTGGTGCTCGTCATATGGCAGTCACGTCCTCCATCTTGGGGAGCTATCCCTTTCACTTGCTTCTCTCCCTCAACTGCGACTCTTGAAAAAAGGAGTCTCCTTCTCGTTTCTTCTCACCCGCAGGATCGCCGAGCGTATCTCGTCGAGCCATTCCTGATCGCTCTGATTATCCATAGTCATGTCTGCAACCTGCTCGACGGCGTACATGACGGACGTGTGATCGCGGTGAAAGTACCGTCCTAGCCGGGGAAACGAGTAGCCGTAGCGGGTGCGCAGGAGCCACATGGCGACGTGGCGCGGCAACACGAACTCAGCACGCCGGCTCTTGCCCAGGATAGCCTCGCGGCTCACGCCGAAGTGATCTGAGACGATGGCGAGCACGAGGTCAAAGGTGGTCACTGCGCAACCTCGCGGATTTCCGCAACAGGTCCCTCGGGCCAATCAGCGAGTGCTTCCTCGCGAGTCTCGTAAACAGGGAGAAAGCCGACCATGCGCTCATCAGGATGTAAATATGCTTTGAGGCCAAAGCTCGTTTGCCACTCAAATTTCTGGAGGCGCAGTACAACAAACATCAGTACCCCATGAACCGCTTCCAAACGTCTCGTTCAGTCTTCGCTTGTAGTGTCTCTTCTCGCCAGTATTCCCGGGTATCCTGCGCCACCTCGAGCTCGTGCTTCAACCGCCCGATCTCAGCGGACAACTCGTCTCTCAGCGCGTCATACTCTCGCTGCGCCTGGGCCAGCGCGTCCTCGTAATCGACGACGATGGCTTGCTGTTCCTCTCGCGCCAGCAGGAGCATGCCGGTTGCGCCTCGCGCTTGCCCTAGCCAGAAGGCAGAGTAGAGCGTGACGACGAGCGTTGCGGCGATGAGAAGTTTCATTCTAACCCCAAGGTCGCCCACTGCGGGTGCGCTGGACCAACTTCTAAGATTCGTGTCTTGCAGTTCGGATCATCACAAATTTCGGGTTCCTTGTTGAAACCTCGCTTCCAGGCAGCCCAATGATTCTTGGGCATCCTAAAAGTATGGCGATGGCAAACTTCGTGCGGAGTCTGCCGTCCACAAACCATGCAACGTGAATAGCAAATTATCATCGGTAACTCCTTATCACCTCGGCGATGATCTCGCGCCGCTCAGCGAGCGCTGCTACTCGGTTTGGGATGGTCATAGCAATAATCAATCGAAGTAAAGCCGCTTCCAGGGCCACTCCGCCGGATATGCATCACGCCTATTTCCACTGCATGATCGTCACACAGAGGCGCGTCGCAGGTTTTCCGAGGCGGGCCGTCCATAACGAAGTCGCAGAGTTTTGTGCTGGGCTTATCGCAGAATTTACAATTCATTTCGCGCAATCGAAGCGTTGGCCCACATCACCGCTTCTTCCAGGTGCGTAAGCGCAAGGCTCTGCTCGCGGCTCTGAGGTGTCACTTGAAGAAGATAGAGCGCTAATCCCTTAGCTCGTTCTCGAATCTGCTCGTAACGCTGCGCTTGGTCACCCTTCGGCGCATGGTAAGTAAAGTCGCTCTCAATCCGTTCCGGTGTTGCCATTAGAACCTCCTCCATAGCTTTGAACCACAGATTTTATGATCTCTTTCCTCTCCGCTAACGCCTGATATGCCCTCGTATCGACCGTTGATCTCGCCACCAGGTAAATATATGCTGGGGCCTCCTTCTGGTCGTGCCGCTCCAGCCGCGCTTGTGCCTGCTGGAAATCAGCCAGCGACCAGGTGGGCGAGAAGAAAATGGCGTGCCTCGCTTTGCTCAGGTCGATGCCCACGCCGCCGCTCTGATACTGCACCGCTAGGATCGCCGGGTCCTTCCAGCGCTTCCACAACTCCAGCCCCTTCGCGGCGCCGCTCAGCTCGAAGTGCATCCGGCCGAGCTTGTGACTCACGCGGTCCACCGCCGCGAGCTCTGCTTTGAACCGGCAGAAGACGACTACCGACTCGTTGCCGATCTCTTCCAGCACCTCGGCCAACAGATCTTCCTTCGCTGAGTCGATCACCTGCTCGCTGCTTTCGAGGCTGGCAATTCCCGAGGCTACTTGGGAGAGTCGGAGAATTCGCACAAGAGCGTTGTCGGCAACGATGGACCCGCCCTCGAGGTCGGCCACAAACTCCCGCTCCAGGTCTCGGTACGCTTTCATGGCCTTCGGACCAAGCTCACAGTACCGGCGCATCTCGACGGGGGTTGCGAGATCAAGTGCCTCGCGGCCGGCATGAAAGGCGATGGAGTACATCTTCTCGTGCAGCTCATCCAGGTTCTTATAGCTCAGGAGTTTGGGGAAACCGACATTGATGAAGTTGGCGTAGCGGTTCTTAAAAGCGGTGTTGCTGGTCCCGAATACCCGCTGGTCGATAGCGCGGTAGATCCCGTAAGCGTCGAGCGGGCTGTGTGGGAGCAATGTTCCCGAGAGTCCAAGTCGATAGCGGCTCCGATCCCGTATCCTTGCCGCGAACCGGCTCCACTGTCCACCGGGCTGCTTAAGTTTGTGAACTTCGTCCCACACCACCAAATCCCACTCGAAGCCGAGCAGCAGTTTCGCCAACGCTCCGCGGAAGGCCGAGTCGTAGTTCACTGCGATTGCTCGCCCAACCTTCCTTGCGTTGAACGCTCTCACTGCCTTCTGCGCAACTGAGCCACTGTCCAACGTCTCGACCGGAGGCCCGCCCCACTTGACTGACTCCTCAGCCCAGACAGGGACGACGGAGAGGAGGCTGACAATGAGGACGCGAGCCAAGTCGTGCTCTTTGATAAGCTCCACCGAAATGCGGCTCTTGCCAGCACGCATCGAGACGTCGAGCAGCACCCCAGGGTGCCCGTTGCGCCATTGCTCGGACACGTAGTCTATTGCGCGCTGTTGGTGAGCCCAGAGAGGTGCTTGTGTTGTCATGCTAGCTATGCTAACATCTTTCTGGAGGCATGACAAGATGGGAGTAAGTAATTCAATACGGTACTACCGACAACGAGCGAAGATCACGCAAAAAGTCCTGGCTGTTCAGCTCGGAGTAGGGCGGACAGAGATATGGTTGTGGGAGAGCGGCCGAGGTTTGCCCAGCGCAGAGCAGCTTGAAAAGGTAGCTCAGATTCTTGGGATTGGGATCTCGTCTCTTTACCCGGAGAATGCGGTACTCGATGTCATTGCGCAGAGTTCGCCATGATCCGCGTCTACACCAGCCCCCGCTCTTGGTATTGGGCCACCTTCATTGACGTGCTCGACAGCGAGACTATTCTGGTGCGGTGCGTCTCGAAGGAGCACCTGCATGCGGTGAGGAGGAGGGATGTCCACTAACCCACCGCAGCCACGACTGACGACGCCTGGTTTACGGCGTTACCACCCAGGCGATGGTTGGCGGATACGTTGTCTTGTGTGCGACAGGACTTGGAGAGAGACAGATACACCTCGCCATGCTAACGTCTGCTGGCTAGTGGCCTTCATGGACGAGCGTGACCAGCTTCGCAAGCTTCTCGATGTAACGAGTAAGGATTATTGGGATGGCAGGCGAGAGATCGCGAAGCTAGAGGCCGAGCGTGACGCCTACCGCACGGCGCTGGAGCAGCTACGCAACTGGTTCCCTAATGAGGTCGATGCCGCCCTGTCAGCGGCGAGCGGGGTGAGCAAGTGAGTTGCGAACATGCCGAGTTCTCGTCTCAGATAGCAGTAGGTCGGCTTACAACAAATGTCTACGGAGTCGTTGAGTCGTACACTGCCGATATACGAGTCACCTGCCAAGACTGCGGCACTCCATTTGAGTGGATTGGCGTACCTGCTGGCTCTAGTTCCTACCAACCGATGGCGAGTTTTGACATGCAGGAGTTACGTGCACCAATTAGACCAGCGGTGAGCGACCAACGAGGAGCGAAGGATGCCAACTCCTAGAGAATGGCAGAACATTTTGGACACGATGGCAATTTACTCCTATGCCAAAGGCCATGTATTCCATCTCGCTGTCGTGGGGAATGGACGCACGGCCTGCTACATGCCTGTATCTCCGATGCTCCATGGCAAGGTAACGGGTCGTAGGTTATGCATTAGGTGTATGAATAAGATCGAGGCGCAGAGCACCACCAACAGCGAGCAGCAGGAGGCGAACAGCGATGAATGAATGGATATTCGCGGCTATCTTGGTGAGCACCCTTCTAGCTGGCTTATTCTACAGTCTTTGGGAGGTATTCCGTGAACCAAGAGATGCAAGAACTGATACCCGACTTCGAGACAGGCGGTAGGGTACCAATGAGCCTGCCACAGCGGAAGCCAGCCACGCACTCGTACATCAGCCAAGAGCAGGCGAATGCCAACTATATTGATCCTGTGAAGCCTGAGCCATCGGCGGAAGGGCAGGCGCTGGACTTGGATGAGATTGAGCGGTGGATAGCTGACCAGAACTCACATGATTTCTTTCATACGGAGTGGTTCCGTCGGCTCGTTGCAGCCCTTAGAGGAGTGACGAAGGAACGCGATAGGCTGAAGGAGAAGTATGAGCGCGAGTAAATGCCCTGGTCACGGTCGTCATTGGTTCACTCGCCGAGTTGGAGAGCCAGTATCGCATTGCGTTCGTTGTGGTGCGCCTAACCCAAGTTGGTCTGGAGAAGTCAGCTTTCCTTCCGGCATGATTGTCGGTGCTTCCAAGAAGTGCAGCCATTGCTATGAATATAAGCCTCTTGATGCCTTCAGGAGAGACAAATCAAGGGCAGACGGAAGGCGAGCGGTCTGTAATGTCTGTCTGACTGTACTACGTATGGAATCAGAAGATGCTCCGATCAGCGTAGAAACAGTCAAGCGTTTCTGGGCGAAGGTGAATAAGAACGGCCCTGTTATCCGAGAAGAGCTAGGCCCATGTTGGATTTGGGAAGGAGCTACAGACGGGCGCTATGGCAAGTTTGGTGTCAATCGCAGGCTGGTAAAGGCTCACCGATTTGCTTACGAGATCACTTACGGCCCTCTCGCTGAGGGAATGCAGGCTTGTCACAAATGCGACAACGAGCCTTGCTGCCGACCGGATCATCTCTTTGAGGGAGATCGGTTCTCTAACATGCAGGACTCTGCTGACAAGGGCAGGAATGCTATGCAGCAGCATCCAGAAAGGAGCGCTCTGCTAAGGAAGAGCCATAAGGGCGAGAATCATGCACGGCATAAGCTAACAGAATGGCAAGTTCAAGAGATTAGAAGGATCTACGCCATTGGTGGGATTCCTTATAAGAATATCGCACTAGCTTTTGGAATCAGCGCGCCGACTATAGGACATATTGTCACTAGAAGGACTTGGAGCCATGTTGAGTGAGGCGCAACGCATTGCTGAATTAGAGGGGCAACTGCGCCAAGCCCAACAGCAGGCCGAGACACTAGGCAAGGCGAACAAGACTCTCTGGAGACTAAGTGCCGAGTATCAGCATACGATTGAGCGGCTTGAGGCTGAGAACGAGGCGCTGCGCCAGCGGGTGGCTGAGCTTGAAGCTAAATCCGAAATATCCAGCTAAGATAGGTGTTGCCGGGGCACTGAGTCGAGCCATAAAACCGGTGCGGCCTTGTCACGATTTTCCTTCCTAACGTCGCATCAACTTGAGTCTTCAGTCGCGCTACTGCTTCGGTCACTGCTTCTGTCGGGCGAATGTCGGTGAAGGTCCCGACGATAGCTGCCGCGACGATGTGGTCGTTCTCATTGGCGACCGCTGCGCGCACTGTCTCAATACTGCCCACGTAGTAGATACGCCCGCTTGGAAATGCGAGCCAGTTATAGCCAATCCCGGGCGCCGACCAGCCTGGGGTGAATCGCCCCTCGGCGATATGCTGGCCGTAGATCTGCTTGACGTGCAGCTGTTCCTCAGTCTCACTCCAGTCACGGTTCGCGCTGACAGTGTGATGGACCGTAAATACGTCAATGGCGTCCAGCAAGCGAGAGTCCCAGCCGTAGCCCTGTCCAACGCCATTCTTGAGCCAATGTCCATCGGGCACATCGGCTCGGAAGTCGATTACACTGGCGCTGGAGCCCTCGCTTTTTTTATTTCCTGGACCATGTTGTAACCGTCGCCGGCGATGGCAAATACTTCATCGACCGCGGCGCCCTGGACGGTGAATGAGGCCGCCTTCTTCGCCTCATTGAGCGTGCGCTGAATCTTCAAGAATTGCTCACCTACATCATCCAGTGTCGGCATGTTTTCCTCCTCTGTATTCGGCTCCGGTCCCTTCTCGCCCCACAGTCTCGCCATGGCTTCCGTCATCCCGTACCCTTCGTTCCAGGACTGCTCGGTATGCCCAGCGGTGAACCAACAGGTGCCCAGCAAGCCGTCCGCCTTCCAGTGTACCGCGTTCTCGAGGATGCGGAGGCTCACCGTCGCTTCTGGAATGCCCATGTCTGCCCAGCCGCTGCGCTGCCCAGTTGCGGGGAACGCTTCGATCCCTACCTCGGTGGCAATGTGTTTATTGCGGGGCCACCATCGCGGCCAAGAATCACGTAAGTATCGTCGGCTGGTATGTACACGGTCGACGTATCCACTCCCGTTTTCGCGGAAACCATCGTAAAGGTGCCATCCCACCAATTTTGAAAGCTCTGCCACATCCTTGAATCGGTCGTCGGGATCATTGCCATACGCTCCATTCAGCGCCACCGTGCCTGGTAAATGCAGTTTCTGGCAGTACGCGATGGCTTTCAGTTCCCATGCTTTCGCTTTCTCCACATCACTATAACTCTCATTCAAAAGATGAAAGGCTACCTTCCTATAAAATTTTCGGCTCGCTACTACCGCCATTTCAGATATGACAAACTCTGGTAGTAAATCAATCAGGTTCTCTGTCATGTCTCGCATGACAATGAGCGGGGCGACCGGAGCGCAGGCGCCCGCGATCGCGTCAATGTCGTTCCAGGCACCTGAGCCCACGACGACGTAGTGCGGTTTCAGGAGACGCACCTTCGCCTCGACGTCGCCACCCCAGCGGTAGATCGTGCATCCGATTAGGCTCATTGCGTCCTCAGCGCCTCCCAGTTCTGAATCTCGTACTCAAGGCGGTCGAGATGATTGTCTCTCAGTCGGTCGAGCATCGCGTCCCGGATAGCTCGGTCGATAAGTTCCCAGGTCTCAAGAGCAAAGATGCGATCTGCCAGGATAATCTGACGCTCGGTGAGACGGTGCTTGGTCTCGGGCATGACTCGATGAAGAAGGAAGGTCATGCGACAGCGATGATTTTGACTGGCGCAGCTTCGATGAAGTGAGCTTTGAGATGATCGTTCAGCAGCAGAGAAGAGGGGAAGACGACAAGGTTACCGAGACGCCAACAAACGGGGCAGAAAAGCTCATACGGTCTTACCTTCGGCTTGCTCGGCATCACCGCCAATGATACACTCATTTCAAATTGCTGCATGGAGAACCCCGTTGAGCGACCAGGAACGAAAGCAGGAAGAAGAAGAGAAGGAAGCGCCTGAAGACGAGGTGGAAAAGGAACCCGAGGACGAGAAGTCCGAAGGCGATCAAGAAGAAGAATCCCAGGATGACAAGGAAGAGACTCCCACTGATTCCGCTACTCCTTCCTAAGTTCCTGAGCCTGTTCCCAGTTTAGGAACGATTGCTCGGTTATCCTGCCCAGGAGTAAAGACCAGGAAAGCCAGCGTTATCCCCGTGCTGATGACGATCTGAATCGCGGCCATCGACTCCACAGTCAGAACAAACACTCCCAGCAAATTCAGCATGGGGAAGATCGCGTGTAAGAACGCGATCAGCGTCGTGCGTACCTCATCGTTGAAGTTCATTACTCCTCCTCGATCAGATGACCGTCCCAACAATACCAAAACCACCGCCCATCCATATACCGTAGCGCGAACTTGCGAGCCCTGCAGATGGCGCACATCATCGCACCCTGAGTGGCAGTGGCCCGATTAGGCCAAAGGCTGAGAGAATCCAGAGCACAACGACGACGACCAGGATAACGTAGATGAGTTGCAATATCTGTGGCGGGATGCCGAAGGTCCCACCCAGGGTTCGGACGACCCAGAACGCTAGACCAACGAGACCAAGAACGACGATCAGCTCAACAATCGACATTTACCCTCCTAGAAGCTCCTTAATGATGAGTATGATGAGTCCGATTGCGTAGATCGTGACAGTGAAGACCAAAGCCATGAGCAGAATTTCTTTAACACGGTTCACTTGGGACCATGCGGAGACTTCTCGCCGTCGCGGTTATCGTGAGGCGGTGGTTTTGGGAGAGCGGGCTCTGGTATAGAAACAGATATTTCAGCCGTCAGTACCTCTGGTTCAGAAGCAGGAGCGAGTTCTGTGCGAATGACTGGAACCTCCACTATCACCTCGACTACTCGTTCAGGTCCAGGTACTTCAACAAGCCGTTCGACTTCAACGATACGCTCCAGACCAGGCATCTCGACTACTCGTTCAACTTCAACGATGCGCTCTGGCCCAGGTACTTCGACGATGCGCTCTACGACTACTGGCATCTCGATTACCTTCTCAGGGAGCGGCGCCGTTACTGTCGCGGCAATAATGCCCAGTCCTGCCGCTGGAATTGCAGCGTAGAGCAGGAGAGCGGAAAGCTTCACCAAACACCGGTCTTAACTCCCATTGAGTTCCCTTCGAGCAACGAGAATATCGCGGATGCGTTCGAGCTGCGTAGCCACCTTATCGTTGACACCATCCATCCTGTCGAGTCTCTGAAAGAGGTGCTGCAATCCAGAGATTTGCGCTTGCTTCACGGCAGATAGCTCCTCTGCCTTGCCGCTGGCCCAAACATCGTGAACTTCCTGATGCTTTTCCATGTCGGAGAGACGCTGCTCAAAGTTGCGCATGACTAGGCCAAAGAGCGTGATAATGAGCGCCACTAGTCCTGTGATAATCCACCCATTTTCACTCATCCGCCATCTTTATACACTGCTATTGCGACAAAAAGCAAACTATTTACAATATTCTTACCAGATTCACCGTAAACGTTACTCTACCTTGGTAAGATTACCTACCAGTTCCTGAAACTTCGCCACGACCTCAAGCTCTGAGGCGGTGTCCCACTCCGGCCATTGCGCGCTCCCTGGCCCAAGTTCCCAGCGAATCGAATCAAGCGACGCCTTCACGGTGCCGATTGCACCGGTGCGCCCCTCGATCTCGTACAGCGGCATGTCTGAGCCACTGCCTGTTACGGTCCCGTCCTCCACGATGATCGTTACCTTTGCCATGATCCCTCCTTTAGAACCACCAGCCCCAGCTCCCTTTTTGCACGACGAGCTGGGTATTTGCTGCTAACTCATTTGCGAACCGAGCGGCGAACGTCCCGTTTGCGGTGCATTTGTAGCGTCCCTCTATCCGGATAGCGAGATCGACTGCCTGGGTTATAGTTGCGGTCAATAGCGTCATATCATCGCGGACGGTGTTGTGCCGCTCGGTGTGCGTCGCGACTCCGGCCGCTCCGTTCGCAATGACAGCAGACTGGGCCCAGAAGTCGAGTGCTCCCGCTGGGCAGTTCACGCCAGCTTTCCATCCCGTCGTCGCGGCGGCTGACTGAAAAGTGATGTAGAAATGGAAGGCGTAATCAGTGCCGCTGACAACAGAGAAAGTAAGCCCAGTGATGTCGGTGAAGACAGCGGCGCCCGCATTGATAGTCTGGTCGGCAGTCTTCTTAAGCAAGTTGAGCCCGCCACCTCCGGCATGAGAGTGAGCAGTGGATGCGCCGCCATCGGTAAGATCAACCCAGTTTGCATCCGCCTCGCGCACATAGCCGACGTGGGGATCGGCGGTGGCAACATGAGCAGGAAGGTCTGGGATAAGCGCTGAGACTATATCAAGTTCAACGTGAGTCGCAAGACCGAGCACATCATGTGCGGCTAGGTCGGGGTGCGCGCCACCACCACCGCCCTGATCCGTCCAGGTCCCCGTAGTCGTAGCTTTGAGAAACTTGTTGCTATCCTTCGCAAAGGCAAGATCGCCCAGCATGAGGTTCGCATTCGGCAACTCGGCCTCAGTATCCGCGATGACAAAGAGCCGCGCCTCAGCGTTGCGATTCGTTGGCAGCGTAGTGCCGAGATGCGGGAAGACGTAATAGTAGACCATCATTCGAGCTTCGTTACTACCATCGAACTGCCCACCTCGCAATGCACCCCAGCGCTGGCCCCCGTCGCGTTCTGAGCAAACTGGAGAAGGAACGTCCCAGCGGTCGTGATTTCAATAGCACCCTCAATGCTCGCGAAGTTGCTGCCTGAGCTAACGCCAGCGCCCACGCCAGCGCCACCGAGGGAGGTAATGCGCGCGAAAGCGACGAGGCTGTTGAGTGTGTCGTCGTAAACGCTTACCTGCGCCTTGATATCGGTTACGGTCGCGGTTCCCGCTAACGAGACCTTGATCCCCTCAGCGGCGCCATCATTAAGGAAGAAGAGATCGAATTTGAATTGGTACTTCCCGTTAAGCGCCAGCGTCACTGTCAGCTCTGAGTCGCTTGCCAACGTTGTGTCGGTGACTTCCTGATCGGTGTCCTTGTAAGCGGTGAGCACATGGTTGGGGTCGTGATGCGCTGTCCCCGAGTGCGTCGTGTCCACTGTCGGGGTCGCCCAGCTTCCACCAAGTTCTCCGCCCGGGGCCGTGCCGACAACGATCTCGGCAGCGGTGTGCCCCGTCGCGGTGCCAACAAGAAAGTCTATGTCGTCGAAGTCAGACTCTTTCAAGTAGCCTGTATGCGGGTCGGACTCTGCTACGTGCGCAGTAACATCGACGGAGCCACCGCCAGAGCCATCGTTGGCGTGGCTATGACGTGGGATGTTCTGCGCGGGCTGATACCGGTCGATGTGCCCGTGATAGGTCTTGTCTTCGCGATGAGTACGCAGTTCTTCGCGTAGCCGTCGCAGTGCGAGCGCGGGGTCCT
>ERZ1292637.537-Hain-H14-01um-R3-537-length-20831-cov-7_pt1 | contig 20831 bp, 37 predicted proteins | sample MGYA00564405_ERZ1292637 | MGnify/ENA primary metagenome ERZ1292637 (study PRJEB36523, sample SAMEA6512645) | groundwater metagenome | collected 2019-01-09 | study: AquaDiva: Metagenomics assemblies of 32 groundwater samples | reverse complement strand
AACTGGCCTACGGCCGCGATAAGGATAGCCGAGCCAATACCGACAAGCTGGAGTATTCCAACTTGGCCGTGATTTTTAATGAGTGTTTTTATCTTGTTCATTTCTTATGTTCTCCTTCTTTCCATTGGTAACCCTCCTTATCCTTTTCAAGATAATCGTTAAGGAAAGAACAGAATCCCCGGACGAAAGGATTCCACCTTTGGTAATTTCCCCGGTGGCCGGCAATGAGGTGGCAATTCAAACTCGGCCCTTGTTCGCAGAGAGTAATGAGATTCGAGTGGAGAAGCTCTCTTGAGGGGTCGATGTGGAAGGGAACGATATGGTGGACTTCAATTTTCTTCGAACCGCCACAGACCGCGCAAAACGGATTCGCTTTAATAAAAGTCGCCCGCACTCCCCGCCATTTTGAAGACCGCTTTGTCCCGGACGGAACTTTGAGCGCCGGGTCCGCTTGAATTTCTATTTTGTTTATATTTTTCATCTTACTATCCTACCAGCGCCTCTTGGTTGACTCGGGCCAAAAGGCCGCCAAGCCGCTCCAACGCCGCCTTGACTGGAAGCACCCGTGGCGCGAGTGCTTGCGATACTGTTAGTTCCCAAATTAGTAAATGCTCTAATTGATTCAAGATAATGAAATCCGTTCCCGGCATCCTCAAAAACAACCACCGTCCCGGCTTCGGCTGTATGCGAATTACCTTGGCCATTCCTGATGATCCCCGTCGGGAAAGCATTATGAACACCATAGGGGAAAAAGAAAGTGACTGTGCCAGTTGTAACATTTTGAGTGGTCGAACTATCCGGCTGGAGTGTCTGTCTTACACCAGTAAAGGTGAGAGCGAGAATGGCTCTGTTCCCGACAGAAGCACCATAATTTACCACGGCTGTTTGATTCCCCGGCGCCGGAGCAAGGTCATAATTCATACTCACTGTAAATCCACCAATCCCAACCGTCGTTACCGAAGTAATAGTCTTCCCCCCATAAGTCACGGAAGAAGGTGCTCCCTGCGCCCACGAATTGACGGTAGCCAAACCATTATCCGAACTCGGAAAAGGTATCGTGTGGGAGATACTGATTGAAGTGTCTGCTGCGCCACCAAAATTATAATCTTTAGTGCCTGTCACAATGTTATCCCTATCGCCCAAAGGCGAAATCCAAATAGCGCCCGCTTGCCTTGCTAAATGAGATGTAGCATAACCTCTTGCCATCCAAATTCGGTCATATTGCTCAATCCATCTTTTATATGGATCAAATACGAAAGCGTAAAGAAGATAAAAATAGAAAGCATGGAGGGTAAAGAACTTCCTCGTTATTTGGGTTTTGCCGGAGATTATGGATTTCGCGCTAAGTGCTTGTCTTCGGAATATTCCGTCGCCGAACTTATGCCCGAACCAGCCATAAGAAATAAAATCCCAAATGCCTCGCCAAAAGCCAAGCCCATTCAAAGTTCGATTGCTTAATTCGTCTGTTATGTGGATGGATAGTCTCATTTTTTCCAGTTTTTATAAAATATATCGTAAGGGCATTTGGTTTTATCTTTTATGGTTATGTCCTTCTTAAGACCGCAATTGAGGCAGACAGGGCAATCGACGCAGGGAATTGCCGGCAATCCGCAAGCTAAATCTAATCCTAAATCCTGATGAATGCTCACACCAAGCCCGAAGTTCTGATGGCAACCTTGGCAATGCCTATATGGTTCGGTTGTTATTGAGTAAGCCATAATTCTTAAAAACCGCAGTAATCTTTTTAGCCATCGCATTTTAAGGCGCAAAATTGGTGATGAACGAGAAAAAAGTCGTAGAAGCATTGTAGTAGTAGAGCCGGACGACTTCCCGGTAGCCCACGCTTGAAGAGCCGCTTGGCGTATAAAGGGTGGTAGTCACATTGGTAAAAGTGATGTCATTCGTAAATACCCGCTTAGCAACAGTTGAACTCGGGACTTGGGTGGCCGAAGAAGTCGTGATGTAGATATTGAAGGTAATTTGTGGAGAATTGCCGTCATGACTAAGAAGGATATTCCGCAAAGTCGTGGTAGCTTCGGCGATATAATAAATCTCGTCCCAGAATCCCGTCGAGGAAGCAAAGTTAGTGGTCGTGCTTGCCACTACAAGGTGATGAGGGATAGTAGTCGTTGCTGTCCCGCCTCCGCCGCCGGTCTGATCGGTTGAACAAATAACTGTGCCGGTAGCGGAAAGAGAGGAAATTTTATCATCTCCCGAGCAAGTGCCTCCGAGCATATTAAGGGTGAAAGTTCGATCGGCGCTTAAATTTCCGCCTCCGCTAAGGCCGGTTCCGGCCGTAAGCGTCCTCGTAGAGGAAACAGCCGTGATTGAAAGAAGGAATGCTCCGGTAACATTGTTATAGGAGATAGGCGCGGTCGCGGAGAGTGAAGAGGTAGTAATATCGGCATTCCAAGTATCCGCCGAGGCAATTCGGCTGTCAGCTAAAGTTCCAGCCCAGGTGGAAGTGAAAGTGTGTTCTCCGCCTACTGTTGCGATCCGCAATCCGACATTAGTGTCCGAACTGGTGGCAAAGGTTTGAGTCGAAGAAGTCGAGCCGTTAAGGGAACTGATCCCTCCGGCCGAGATTTGCCAGGCAACACCATTAGGAGCAGTTGAAGAAGCGGTGAGAACATAATTGTTCGTGCCCGCTGAAAGTGCCATCCAACCACCATTAGCACTGCTTGAAGCGACAATAAGATTGCCGGTAGAGGTCGAAAGGCGGGTCAATGCTCCCAATGTGGAAGTGGCATAAGAGATAGCCTCGTTGAACCTTGTTCTTAAATTTCCAATCGTATCCGTCGGCTCAATGGCCGTAACCGCCACTCCGAATGGCTGGGGTTTATTGTAGAGAGCAAATCCCGATACGGCGATTAAGATTAGCTCGGCGATAATGATATAAATCTTAATATTTTTCATTTTAAGTCACTTGTTCTAAAGCCCCTTTGGGTTGTAGCGCTTGTAATTGGGGCTGTTGAGGTTGGAGCGGAACGGGGACAGCGAAGCCCGAAAAATCCACCGGACTCAATCCCGAAGCTTCGATGATCTGGTTAAAAAGCTTGGCCAACGGCGGGCTTTGAAGGATTTGCGGCGCGGCGACTATCTGCCTAAATACATTCACTAATTTATCAACTTGAGTTGCAAGGTTTTTCTGCTTGCCCGCAATGTTTATCTTTACATCAAGCGGCGCTTTACCGAACTCGTCTTTTAGAATCTTAATGAACCTTTTATTACCGCCTTTTTTGAAGACCTCGCGGGCATGAGATTTATGAAGTTCGATATCTTCGGGCCGGATTAGCTCTCCATTTAGTATCTGTTCTTTTAACATTCTGTTTGCCTCATTCAGCTCGAATCTCTCGGTTACATATTGAAGCTCGTCTAAATCGAGTTCAACGAGAAATTCATCGCCATTCGTTATTTCCCCCGCCAAGATGGGGATTACCCAGTCGCGGTAAATCTGTTCAACAAAGACCGCCAATTTGCCTCTGCGGTAATCGTGAAGCCCGTGAGCTTCAGCCGTTACCAACTCCTGGAGCTTGAAAGGAGTCCCCGATTTAGGCGGTGCGCCCAGGATAGCGTCATTCGCCGCTCCCATCTGCTGAGCGTGAGCTTCCCATTCGTTTGTGGAGTTCTCAAATACCCTAAGATTGACCGGAAAAGTGTTTATTTGGGTTAAGGGTTCATTGGGCCGGTGAGTGATAATCGAACCATTATCAAGCGCGTTTATCTTATTTCTTGCGGGAATAGTTTCGTCGGACGATTGATAAATAATTTTAGCGGCTTGGTCGAGCAACCCCTTTATCCTGATAACGTCGTAATTCACCCACACTTGAGGTTCAAAAAGTTCTTCCGCTCCGCCCAATCCCAGCGCCCGGCCGAAAATCTTATCTCTTAAAACAAGTTTATAGGGCAGTTCTTTCTCCTTGCCCTTAAAGAGGGTAAGCCCATGCCTATTTTCCTTCTCATCTTTGTAAAAAGCGCAAATATGGAGCTGGTTAAAGTATTCTTCTTCGTCATAATCCCTATCGTCATCATAGAGCCAGCTTGCGGGGAAACAGCCGTGAACCTCGTAGACTTGGATATACTTCCCCGGCGTTTCTGTCTGAAGATCTTTACGATACTGCTTGCCGTAATCGGCAACTGTAATAAGCTCTTCAATGTTTTTCCAGCCTTTCTTTTTCATCTCCCTAAGCTGTTCGGGGGAATAGAAATGTTTTTCGGCAATAGGTCCGGAAAGAATGTCGGTTTGATCCGCAAAAGCCACTCTTTGTAAAGGGACAACTTCCAGTTTCGCCCCGGCCTTCTTAGCCAAGGCCCCGCCGAAATCAACATAAGATTCGACAAGATCATCTATGAAAATGTCAATCTCATTTTCCCGGGACCATTTTTCGTGATATTTCTTCAGAAGGAATGATTTGTAATAATTCTTAGCCTCATTAACAAAAAGCTCGATGTCTTTCACGTCAAAACCCTCGGCCCGGTATTGAAGGTTCAGGATAGGCCGGGTGATATTCTTAAAGGGCTTATCATCGTTCTTGCCGGTTTCATACTGTGAATTCTTATAAAGATTAGTGAGCTTAATATGTTTAGCCATGTGCCATTCGTAGCCATCGCTAACTTGAATCGGAAGTGATTGATAAGCATTCTCTTCCGCCGAAATAAATGAGTAAATGTCTTTGTAAATCATCAGTTTCTAGTTTGTAAAGTAACAGCGCTTGGACCATTCCTTGTCTGAAGAGTCCAGACGGCTTCGGCCAGTTGATCGAAAGTCACGTTCTCCATTATTGTCCCGTCCAGGAAAACAACGGTTTGAAAAGTGTAATTTTCAAGCGTTGCAAGAGTAGGTTCGGTGCCATGCCTTAAATATAGAGTGACTGAGCTGGGCATTTAATGAGGATTGACCGAACTCATCGAGAGTGCCGGCCTTTCGTCTTCGTCCCTTTTCGCATAATGGGCGATAAGCTCTTTTTCCATCCGTAATATCTCGGCTTGGAGAAAAGGCACGCGGTCCGGTTTATAGGCAAGAGCGTAAGGCAAGGCGGCTTTATAAGAGAGTAGGTAGTGCCAGAGCGAAGCGAATCCCGGCTCTTTAGTTCCTGTCGTAACTTGAGCCGAGGTATAAAGATCTGCGGTGCGCTGGAAATAAATCCTGAGTCCGGACGTAAGCGTTACCAAGCCTGAACTTGGCGAAGGATAAAGTAGGATTGACCGTCCCTCTTTATCGTAATACTCGGGCAAGCCGGGGTTTTCATAAAGTTCATCCAGGCCAATGCGGATATCTGATTTGTCGATTGGCGCAACAAGTTGCCAATTACTGCTTGAATCTAAAACCTCAACTCTTTCAATCCGGAGAAAATCAACATCAAAGGAATAATCTCTTTGATTATGGACTAGTGTGATCCTGCCGATCGGCAGAGTGGTGAAATTCGTGTCATCGAAATTCCACCGGCCATCCGAACCAAGAAGCTTGCCGACTACATCCTCGTAAGCTTGATTTACGCGCCTAAGTAAGTCTGCCGCCGTGTAACTTGTCGTGTCCGCGTCTACTAATGTTCTGGCTTCTGCGTTGATCAAAGCAATGTCAGCCATTTTCGTTTCTTATTAACTCCCGAAAAACGGGAACTAACTTCTTTTCTTCGTCCCTTTTTATAGGATGATGGTATTCACAAAGGGTAATCCCATTATTGACTTCATATCGCAACTCTGGATATTCTGACCAACGCAAAATGTGATGTGCTTCTAATATGCCTTCACAATCTTTATTACCGATTCTGCACATATACTCATCTCGTCTATGAACAGCTGATTTCCATTTTTTATAAGCTAAATGAACCCTAGTATCCGTTTTCGTTTCCACTATCAGACTATAAGAGTAACATCTATGCGAGCAATATTTTGCTAAATCTTTTCTGCAAGCCGATACGAAGAACTCTAAACCGCAAGTAATACATTTTTTCGATATTTCGTCTTTCTTTTGTAATTTCTTCATAGCCAAAAAGTTTTTCGGCATTTTGCCTTTCATCTCTTTCCTCGAGCACTCAAAAGAACAAAACTTTTGTCCAATCCTCCCGTTAAAAGAACTCTTGCACAAAACGCATTCCCGAATAACCTTTCGGCATTTGCGCGAACAGAATTTCGCTTCCGCCCTGTATGGATGAACTTCATAAGGTTTTTCACATCGCAAACAAACCTTAGAAACCATCTTGCCTTTATTCCAGGGAATTTGTCCTTTGTTATTCATTTTTTATGGGGTTTTTTGAGAAGACGACATTCGTTTCCTCTTCTCAAGTAGCCCCACGGGGCTACCGCACTTTTAGTGTGCTTGGCTTTAATTTACTTAAGCCACGTTGACATCCAGGACTACATCATCGAGATTATTCCAAACCATTGGCGCGAAAGTAACCCGGCTCGTGACCGAGATACCGGACAATAAGTTCGGATCCTTCTCGTCCACGACCACCTGGCCGTAAACGCTTCTCAAGATATAGAGATGAGATGCTTTATTCACGCTTGCAAAGACGTGGTTTGCAGCAAGCAACTGCGAGGAATAATGGGTAACGCCCATAAAATATATTCCCGTAGCGGACTGTTCCTGCGCGCCATTGCGGAGAGCGAGATCAGCGCTTGCGAATCCATTGGCTTGCATAAAGCCTTCAATTCGCTCAAGATCGGCCGCCCGCCAGACAATCGATGCGCCATTTCTGGCGAAAAGTGACTGAGCGGCGGCAACATTAAAGACCCGCTTGATATGACGGATAATGTCGTCAATGTTGGTGTTAGAAACAGTGATTGTGGCCGTATCTCCAACTGTGCCACCGGCGATGTCTCCCGCACCGAAATCGGTAAAGTTTGCGTGGTTAGCATAAACCTGAGTTTCAATCGCTTCATTAAGAATGATACCTTGCCTGCTCGCAACTTCCATTTGCACTGCATAAGGAGTCTGACTAAGGTCAGCCCGGTCGATATGCTCGGCAATCAATCGATCGGTGCTGATGGTAACGCTTTCGTTAGTCTGAACAATCTGCTCAAAAGAATATGGAGTGCCGCGACTGTAAGTCACAGCTGTCGGATCGGTGCGGTATGGGTTGTTTACAACCCGCGCATCCGAATAAACGACTTCACAGATATTCTTCCATTTTGTCGGCTCATCGAGAGATTCTTGAAGTTTAATGGCCCAATCTTCAGCGTAGATCAATACGTTAGCTGATGTACTTGGCATTTTTTTTAGTTCTTCGACTTATTAAACTACGCTCGTCCCTGGAAAAAGCCTTAGTAGATTACGGGGATATCGGCGAATTTGTTGCGGTCTTTTTCCTTCTTTAGTTTCGCGTTCACCACCTTCCGGCGGAGATCAACTTCTGAAGGCGGGGGCAGTTCTCCTTTTGCGACCCAGTATTCAACCGAATCGCGGGCGGAAGAACTTGACCTACCGGACCCTTCGGGAATAGCATTGGCAACCGCTTTCGATTCCCGATGCTCTCCCAATAACGCTTGAAACCACTTCGATCCCAAGACATCATCAATAGATTTCCCCGTATTCTGAGAGGCCTCCAAGACAAGGTTAAACTCATCTTGGTTAATGCCGCTCGATTTCAAATATGCTTTCTCCGCGTAGTCGAGGCCTTCTTTTTTGCTGGCAGGTTCTACTTTAAGCTTTTCGAGTTTCGTTAAAGTTCTTTTTAACTGGCCTCGGAGCTTATAAGCTTCTTCCTTCCAGGCGGTAGATTCATTGGATTCCTCGGCCTCAGATTTGGTTTCCTCAGTGGATTCCTCTTCATCAGTTTCCTCGTCTACCTTTTTTTCTTCATTTTCCATAAAATGATAAATTTATTGATTTTAACGGGATTCATACCCGCGCCTTTTCGAGGGGCGAATCACTTTTAATAAGAGAGTGATAACTCAAATCATTTTTAAGGGGAATGATAACCCCGATGTTAAGTTGCTAGGGCTGTCTTCCGCCGAAAGTGTATTCTTGAGTGAAAAGCACCATCGTTGCGGTAGCTTGCTGCCTCGAAAGAAGGATCGCATTCACATATGCCGATTCTGCCGAACCAATGTGATTGGCGGCATCGGTAGAACTCGTCATTTGTAATGTAGTGCTCGATTGGGTTGCGGCACTGATAACGGTAGTCGTTGTAAAGAATAATGTTCCAGCACCGATATTTCTTACAAGCACTCTTCTTTGTGAACCTTCCGCATCCAGACAATCCGCGGCTAAAGTCTGGCCCGTTGGCAAGCTTGAAGTAGATTGTCCTGAGCCGGTATCCACGCTAATCACGTTGTTGTCGCAAAAGTTCGCGGCAGTGATAGTCGAAGAACCTCCGGCAACCACCAAACTAAGAACGCCTTCGCCGATTGCGTCAGGAATGAATGGCCCGGTAAGGGTCGTTGTCGCGCTATTTGAGATATTCCCGCTGAAAGTTACGGTATCCTCAAAAGTCATCGGAAAGTAGAAGTTCTGGCCAGAAGTAGCTCCCAATCTCTCTCCGGACGGCAACTGGATTACAACCGGCGACACTCTAAAAAGAAGAACTAAAAGAACCACGGCTAACACCGCTAACGCTCCAATAATAATTTCTTTAACCATATTATTTTTTCTTTTTTTTACCTATTTCCTTTCTAGTTTCGACCTTGATCTGTTTAGTTTCACCTCTTAATTTCTTTTCCGCTTCTTCGATAGCTTCCTCTTCCTGTTTCTCCCTTAAAGAGCTCAATCTGTATTTTTCTAGTGACATAGGAATTGGTTATTTTTTTAGACCTTTAATAAAAGAACGGCACTATTCGTGCCGTGTTTGCGGAGGCGGGTAGGAAACTCTCTAGATAACCTCCCGCCGCCTTAAGCACGGCGCGAATTCCTAGAGAGTTTTCCTACTTTTTAAGTTACCCTAATTATACCACTTTTTCTAATACTGATAAAGCCGCAGATTACTCGTGCAAGCGCCGGTGCTTGAAGCATAAACATCACCGCGGTGAAGTGATCCGTTCTCGGCAGTCATTTCGATGCTCGATGAAGCCCTGACCAAAAATCCGCCCTGGCCCCTGATAATCGGGCCGGAGGTAGCGAAAGAAAGCTGAATGCCCTGATCACAAAGATTCTGAAACTGTCTTACCGAAACGCCGCTATTGCCCGGAAATACCAGACCGGAGCCGCCGCCGAATGAGCTTGTAACGGTGGCAAGCGAGGAAGTGCCGAACAGATTAAGCGGAACATCAATAGCGCCGAATGTTCCCCCATCCTTCAATCCGAAAATCAAGAAAGCGACAACTCCCAAAAGAATTATCAGTACTAAGATTTGATATTTATTCATTTATTTTTTACGTCCCTTTTGACCTTTAACGAGCCGGATTCTTGGTTATAACCGGACTCGGTTGTTCTTTTTTGATGGTAGATAGAATCCTAAAACCGTCCTCAACGAATCTTAACGCTTCGGCGCAAGCTCTTACGGTCGCGCCCAGATTTTCATTCGTGTTGCTCAGATACTGGATAGCCCAATTAAGGCCGGTCTTGGCTTTCTTTCCTTTTTTCATAATGCCTTGATAATAAACCGGAGCAAGAAGAATCTTTTTAACGGCTTCACGCATCCGCTCATTTTCAAAAAACTGCCGGCAATAGGTTTGTTCTTGTTCGTCAAGAATCTCGTTTATAATCTCTTGTTCCATTATTGAATTTTGAGCATTTGTTTGAGATGTTTTTCAAAAAGAGTCCGGCTGGCAGGCTTCACCAGAAGTCTTTTAAGAAGACGCGGATAAACCTTGAGTTCGGCCGTTTGATCGCCATACTTTGCCCGGCAGACATAGACGGTTTTCACAAGTTTTGGTTGGAGGTCAATTCTTTCGAGAGCTTCGGGAATTGTTTCGCCTTCACCGCAATACTTTTGATCATCAACAATAAATTCGAGAGAAAACATTTTTACCTAATAATTATACCACTTCTGATTGTCCACAGCAACCAAGTATCAAAGATAAGGATTGCAAGGAACATCACTCCTAGAACGATTTTGGCTATTTGTATATTACGCTCGAATTCGCTCATAGACTAACTTTAAACTTATAGATCTGGTCAGCTTTTACGGCTTTAAGAGCATCAAAAGTCGATATTAACCCTCCATAAAACGGGCCGGAGAGATCTTTAGCAAGCCCCAAAGCCATTTCGTGGAGCTTTCTTGGGTTCTTAATCGCTTGTTTATAAGCCTGGAATTGAAGCTGATAAGCCGGAATTTCCTGGGATAATCGAAAGGCCTTATCTCTTAAATATCTATGCCACCATTTCCTTATTCTGAATCTAGCGGGCAGAATAATAAGAGATTGAGTTCCATATTCCGCTTGCTGGTCTGCGTGGTGCATTTCGTGGCGCAAAAGCCCGGGGTCGATATTAAATCCTTTGGGATTAAAAATACGATAGCCATAAGTGAAAACTAGCTTATCGCAGTATTCCGGCAAGAACTTCCTAATGTCTTGATAATTCGGGGGATAGTCGACAATGATAGTTATTCCGGCCCGGCGTTCTTTTTTCATAGAAGACAATCTTTAACTTTTTTAAGCAGGCTCCGTTTAGTTAAAAATGGATAAACTTTCTCCGCATTTACCATCCGTCTGTAATTCTCGGTTAGCTCTTCGCCCCTTCTTACGTCTCTTAGGGCGCTATCAGTTGTCACGTCATAATTCGGATAATCTGAGTGATTAATGAATAGCACGAGCCAAGCATCGTCATTTGGAGACTGAAATTCGCTTCCATTGATTATCGAAGCCCATCTTTCGAGTATCAGGCCTTTTACTTCCGGTCGCAATTCGTTCAATCTCCCATAAGGAATTGAATACCATTTCTTAAACTCTCGCGGCTTACAATAAACTCTTTCTCCCTTTTTGATATCTCTCATTGCGAATACCCCCACTCCGCTGATAGCCGAGGGAGCTAAGCGAGCTTTGACCTCATTGTTGAGTTCTGCTATCTGATCTTCAATGTCTTTCATGTATAAATTATAGCACTACCGAGCTGGGTTTGGCTTTGGCGGAAAGTAACTCAATGGAATAGAGCGTAGGTGATCTTGACGATTTATTAGGGGAAATAAAGAGGATACGACATAACGCAAAGCGTCTAGGGCATGATCGTTTGCTTTAATAGGTTTCTCGGGTTGATTGCCTTCCTTTTCGTCCTCGTGAGAATACATCTCAAACTCCGCTATAAGATTAACACACTTCTTATTTACTTTAAGCGTTCCTCGCAAAAGCATTTCTCTAATTCTTTGAATGCCCGCCTCAACGCTTCCCTTGTTTTTTATAACTTCCCTTATATTCACTCCTCGGCTTCGCAATTCCTCTATTCCTCCGGCACTTTCGGGGTCAGGATAAGCTGAATTGAACTTACATAATGCGACATATTCAGCGATTTGAGCATCTGTCCTTTCCCGTTTATACCACTCATCTTCTACGTAGAGTCGCTCACCGTCGAAATAAACACCCAAAACCGCCGCTGGATTCCTAAAGCCAAAATCTATTCCGCCTATCTTTTCGTATGGTCTGTCATAACGAGAATCTCGTGGGGGCAAAACTTCGTAAAGGTGCTTATCTCGCCGAAACTCTTTATAAACCAATCCTTGGGTCTTTTCAAAGCTAGCTTCGTACTCTTGGGCGTACCTCTCAGACGGAAGAGTGAGTCTGGCTGTTTCTAGCTCATCTATGGGCAAATGAGGGTTATCCGAGCTGACAAAGTGAAAAGATTTAAAATCCTTGTCTTTAAGTTCCTCGTTACAAAGATCGTAAAAATGATTAAACCCCTTAGGAGTCGAGGTGAACATTGCCTCGCCCTTTCTATCAGTCAAGGTGGGCCTTAAAACCTCATGCCAATTAACCCAAAAGTTCCGCATACTAGCCACCTCATCCAATACGAGAAAATCAAAAGCCTGGCCTCTTAAGTTCTCAACCGATTCCCAACCTCTTAAGATTATAAATGATTCTCCGCCTTTTAAAGTCTTAGTCTTTATCTCTAGTCTTTGCTCGTTAGTATCAAGAATTGCCCCTCGCAATTCCTTCTTAAGCATTTCCCACATAATATCGCGGGCTTGTTGATAGTTATTGGCAATATACGCAACTCTTTTAGGGCTTGAAACAACCTTGCCTTTGATTTCTTCAGCAGAAAGCGAGGTTTTGCCCCAACGCCTTCCGCATCTCAAAACCCTGAACCTGTGCCCATCTTTAGCTATTTGACTTTGGGTCGGATGGAGATACATCGTTCTTTTCGGCTATTTCTTTTGCAATTTGAATGGCCAATGTACCATCTACGCTCACCTTATCAGGAGCTTTACCGAGAAATTGATCCGCTATGTATTCCGGCTTCAATTCATCAATAATTTTTTCCCATTTTTGAGAAACTTCTTTATCAAATATAGCTCTCCGTTCTTCTTTTAGGAGAGTTTCTCTATTCTTGCTACCCCTAGGACGACCCCTGCCAAATTTGTTACCCTTTTCAAATGCCATGTTTATTTAACGAAAATTAACATAAATCACTCAATTAGTCGAAGTTTAATACCCATAAACTTATCTACTGTGCCTTCCGTAAGTATCTTGAGCGCTGATAATTGCTGGAGGTTTGCCGTCATAAAAGTTGCAATTATCCACATCTCCTCGAAATCTACCGCGATTTCCTTAACACCTTCTTTTCTTAAATATACAAAGACATCATCGCAGTTTGCAGCTGTAAATGTAACTGAATCGGAATCATAACCAATTCCCTTGCCTATTGCTTGGCACAAATCCGATAGTTTAGGAATAATCTTTTTAGTCATGCTCTTATATTCTACCACAAGTTATTTGATTAGTCGAATGCCGCTAATCATTTGTTTCTATAATAACATTCCCCAATCTCTTGTCTAAATCCTTAAACCATTGTGTCCGCTCTTCCTTGCTTTTACCTTCAAAATCGTAGGAGTTCCTCCGGTAAGCATAATATCTGTCAGACTTATCGGGTTGGATCTTCTTGACGTCCAATTCAAGCAGAAACTCTCTTGCGAAGAAATAGGCCGGTGGAAAGAGAAGAACAAAGGAAGCCAATTTCTTGAGCATTATCAACTTATCCTTGATCTGATGCTCCCGGCTTATGGCAATATCAAATAATCTTAAAACCTCTTTTCTGACATTAACCTCGACATTATCTTGATTCAGATTGCTTAGCGGGTCCTGCAAACGCCAATAATAAGCGGCATCGAATTGAAAAAAGGTAGCAATGCACCAGAATAATCTTCTTATCCTTACTTGAAGTTCTTTGGCAAATTCCTCGCCATAACTCCAAATACCCAAGCCCAGGGTATTTATAAAAGTTATGTTCTTTTTGGCGGGGAACTTTTCAGCTATCTTGAATCCAACTCGGATTATCTCTTTAGTCACGGGCGAGAACTCGACTAGATTCCGATAAGTCTTCTTTACGAGATCAACTTCGTAAATCTCAACGAACCAATAAATAAAGTCTTTTAAGGCGCGCTTCCAAAAAGGCAGGAACAGGATTAAAAGATATTTATATTTTAAAATAACGCCTGCGGTGGCTATCAATACCCTTTTGACAGTCGCGCAGGCATCTATCGTAGCTGATTGGATTTTGCCGTTATAAAGAACTTCGCAACCGAAGAACTTGGTGCAAGTTCCCTTGCCGGTCACTTCGTGGTTAAGGTATTTCTCAACGAATCCCCGGTTTTTTGTCGTATCTCCGAAGATTCCCTCAATGCAATCTGAAGCAATGCTCTGGGATATCTTCTCGCCCAAAGCTCTTAAAGCGGGAGAAGGACATTTATTGCAAGGAACTTCAATTCTGCCCGGACACTTCCGATGATGCCGATCGGCAACGCCGGAATCGGCGTGGCAGTCCGGACAATGGCTCAATATCTCCTTCGTTTCCTGATCTTCATTCATAAATTATAGCAGATCTCACTGATAATCTGATTTACAAGAAAATACCAGAATAAAGCAGAGAAAATAAACATCATTAGAGGAATAACTTTATCAAGAATTTTCGCAATCATAACATAAAAGTTCGCCGCTTTTATTTATCTGCCATTCTTTTTTTCCGCATTTTAGGCAAAGCTTATTGCTTCGGCGCGATAAGACGAGAATCTCCCTGATCTCCGGATTCTGACTGTTAAGAAGCATTGTTTCTTTTTTCATAATTCCAACAGCGACGATAGTATGACCAAGCGCCAAAATAAACAGAAAAAGCGCAAGTCCGCCAAGAATTACTGTTTTTGGCGAGGCGATGTCCTTGAGCTCAAAGAGAATAAGAAGTCCGACAATGGTGTTAAAAAGTCCCATTACCGCTCCGACATGAGAAAGGGTCTGATTCATACACATTCGAAAATAAAGGTAAATTGTGTAAGGGCGCCAGCTATTTCTAATTTCGTTGCCCCAGATTTCGTTGGGCCGGGGAAGCTTTACAACTTTTCTAACCAGACGGTATAGATTCATCTAGTTGGTGAATTCCCCTTCTTTGTTTAATTTAATCCCCATATTTGGCGGGTTCATTATACATGCCCTCATTCCATCGCCATGAAAACTACAATGCCTATCGTTTTTGGAATCATTTAAACAATTATCCCCATAACCGAAGCCCTTACAACTTACACATTCTACTCCCTCTCTATGTAACTGACACATGGGGAATATCATATAAGCTGGATTATTACACTGCCATCCGCCAATGAGTTTGTATTGACATCGCATTGTTTCCGATACGGCCAAACAATCCATGCAAGCTCCTCTTTCTTTGCTCTGATGCGGACATTCTTTTGGGTATTGCCAAGTCATTTATTGAAAGTCAATGCCTCTTTAAGTTTTTCCGCTAGTTCGAGGTTCATAATTCTTTGCCCCATAACCATAGAAAAGCCGCCAAAACAACCGGAACTGAAAATAAAATAGCAATCGGCGCGTAGGCCCAGAAATACTTATCCCTGTTTGTAAGCCAGAATTGGTTAATCATCCTTTTGATTTTTTTAACAGCTCCGCCACTTCTTCAAAATTAGCCAAAAACCTGCCCGTAAATGAATTATAAAAGCTTTCTTCGTCAATCTCGGAGTAATTTTGCTTCCGGTAATTGTTAATGGCGATCCTTATCTTTTGGCTTTGCCGAAGACGATCAATGGATTTGACGGTCTGGCCGTTATTCTTTAGGACCTCCACTTTAAGCGGCCTAAACTTGAAAACGCGCTCATAACCGCCGCTATAATTTGGCTCTATTTCTTCTTTTGTAACCGAGCCTTCAACCGACACCAGGTAATCGGTGTTATTTTCTAACGGCTCGGGCAGCTCGGCCTCTCCGGAGAGCTTTATCGCATATGAATTTATTGGTTCAATCATTTTCTTCTTTGCTCCCTTCTCTAACTTCGACTACCGTATCGCTCGCTTTGCGATAATTCTTTACATAGGAACGATACGAAGGATTAAGGTCAGCCGCTTCCCGTAAATAATCTCCGTAGGTCTTTTGTTTTTTGAAGATTGGTTTCTTTTCGCTCATTTTATCTTGTGGCGAATTCCAATAGTCTTCGTTCTTCTTGCTCCCGCGTCAAAACTGGAGGCGGGATATAGCGATACTCAACATGACCTTCAAATATCCGGCGCTCGATTAAGCCCTCATTGCAGAGTTCCCGCAAGCGGCGCGACACATTCGAGGGCTTGAATCCATTTTTAAGAGCATATTCTTCCGCTTTAATTCCCCCGAGCCAATTCGGATATTCATCTTTTACTTTTTGAAGTATGGCGTATTTTAGAGATGAGTTAAACATATTTATTATATCCCCAATCGTTCTTTACCTTTCGGCTTAATGCTTCCGCGCTTGCTCCCTTTAGCTCTTGGGGGTTGGGGTTCATTTTAATAAGTCATTGTCTTTTAGAAATTGGTAGATAGCGTGTCCGAGGGGTTGGACTTCTTTTTCTTCATCGCTGGCAACTTCTTGTCTTTTGCCTAATAAGTGAAAAATAGCGTGCAGAACTTCGTGAAAGAAAGTTTCCTCTCGCTGACTTTGAGGCAAGTTTCCATCTACAAAGATTTTCAATTTCGTAGGACGACAAACCCCCATAAAATCATCCGCATCTAAATCGTCTCGTAAGACGACTTCGTATTCGTGTGCGCCAATTTTAACTTTATTTGGTATATTCATTTCTTTAGCTCTTGTATGAGGGTGAGGATTTCTTCAACTTGCATTCTTAAATTCCATATCCGAGTTGCATTTTCCAAACACAGATTTGCTTTTTCGGTATCGCCAAGCTTCTTAAATTCAACCATAAATTCCAGCCAGTTATCTCTTGCTTTTTTGTATTCTTCCAGTATTGGTGACTCTTTTTCTTGTTTCATTGTTTATTTATTATTTCTCTAATTTCTTTTCGGAGCGTATTTCCCCAAAAGTGAGATGATGTTTTTCGTTCAAGTCCTACATTTGGGTCGTGTTTGTCGATAATAGCCAATACTTCTTTAAGGATTTCCTCCTTTTGAGTTTTGAGGATTGTTTTCTTCTTGGTCATTCTATTGTTTTGTTCTTTCTTCATCTTGATATAGGTTGGTTAGGGGGTTACCAAGGTTTATAGTATTTACTCTTGGGATGGTCTTTCCATCGTGGCATTTGCAATCACACTTTTCTACTTCGCAACATTCGTGGAGATTTACTATACACTTTCCGACAATTATCCGATTTCTCGTTCTCATTTGTTCTTTCTTCTTCGACTCCTTTAATCTTTGGTTCATCTTTTTTCCGCTTCTCGCTATTTTTCTTATTCTTCTGAAATGTTCCACGCCATATTTCTTTAAGGTAGAATAGAGTTAAATCGTTTTCTCATTGTTCATTCTTCTTCTCTTAGCCCAAGTTTTTCCGCAATAATTTTGTTATATATTGCATCGGATAAATATATACCGCATTCATTACATACTTGACCAGTATATTAAGGGCTATTTTCAAATTCGCCTTTGCAACTCAATTTCGGGCATTTATTATCTAGCATCTTGTTATAATTCCTGCCATTCCATCGGCAAACCACTTTATCAGATTTTCTTGTGTAAAGTTGACTCATTGAGCACTCGTGGTCGGGTTTTTTACTTTGACACTTATTCCAAGCCTTGCCTTATTATTCGGCAACCTCCTGCGATTTTGGTTCGACCTTTGATTTCTCTAATATTTGCTTTGGTCTATAACCGAATTTGTCGGCGAGTTCTTTAAGGCGGTTGGAGTTTAATTTCATTTAGAAAGGAACTCGTTCTCTATCATCTCCAACATCGGCATCTACTTCGGCCTTTGGACAATGCAAGGCGCAGTGTTCGCATACGGCAAGTTTTATGTTCTTATTTATATAAACTCTGCCGTTTTTTTCGGTCTTTTTTTCTTCAACCGATACCTGAAGTTCTTTATTTAGGGATTCGGCGAGAAGGAAAGTTTCGTCAAAGGTAGTGAATTCCTCTCCCTCAAGAGTGGTAACTTTAATAAGTTGCCACTTCCCATATTTGCCTTCTCCGGTCTTTAAAACCTTGCCCTCTTTTATGATTATTTTTTTAAGCATTTTGTTTATTTGTTCCTATAGGCATTTATATTTTTCTCGAGGCCAAGTAGTCTATAAAGCTGAACCGCCGCCTCGAAACCCTTTTTGTATTCATCGACCTCATAATCATTCCTTGTTTCTGGGACAATTTCTTCCGCCCCAAAAGGAACGATTATTAAACTACTTATCTTCTTGCCTATTTTTTTTGTCCTCTTGCCGCTTATATCAAACAGACCATTCTCCTCGATCTGAATGGCATATCCGGCGGCTTGCAAGAATTGGCTCGAATAAACCTCCTTGCTCGATTTGAAGTCAATCACAGCGATTCGGCCATCATTCAATTCCGCTCCGGCGTCAGAAACTCCTCCAACCCATAACTTTTCTGAATAACAATGAGCTTCCGACCAAAGGAATTTCTTGACATTCACTTTTGCCCATACGACAAATGGCTGTATTTTCGGCAAAAGCTCAACACTCATTTCCTGCATAATTCCCATTTGGGACTTCACATATTTTTCCAACTCCGAATGAAGGTTAATGCCTTCTTCGGCCGCTTCGTTCTTTCTTTCGTTGTGCGCCCGATACGCCTCATTTAAGAGTTTCGCAAATTCATCCCTTTCAAGACTTTTTATTCTATCAAGTCCTTCCTCACAAGCGACCGCACATTCTTCCGGCGTGTATTTCTTGGGATTAAGCCAACCCAATTTCCCTACCGCCATTCCTGCGGCCCACCAAGTGAGAGGACGAGCCAAAACAGAACCGACAGAGCTAGTCCCCGTTAGATTTTTCCAGTCTTCCCCATTTTCAGACAACTGATGGAGATGCTCCTTTAAATTGTTTAAGAATCTGTATCGCATAATGTCCTTTTGTATTATTTGCTTGTTCGACTTTTGTTGCCCATCGGCAATTAGATTTCTCGTAATTGCCAAAGGGATTTATCCTATCCAAGCTCATCTTACTGCTTGGTCTTTCGCCCATATCTTCGAGAAAATTCTCGAATTTTAACCATCTTTCGCAAATCTTAATCCCACCACCACCATAATCCTTCCATTGAATTGTTTTAGGATTCAAACACCTTTTCTTCATATTCTGCCAAGTATTATATGTTGGCGTTTTGCCAATGGTTAAATTCCTATTGTGCCCATGTTTTATTGTAGATATTTTTAGCATTTCCGAGTGTAAACATCCACAAGATCGTATCCTACCACTCTTAAAATGGTCTCTACGAATCCATTTTTTGTTTCCACAATCACATGAAACACGAATAATAAAATGATTAGACTTATCTCTTCTTGGCGCTCCACCTAATAATGTTAAGCGTTGCTCTTTTGAATCGAATTGATATTTCATTTTAATTTTTAACCGTTTTAATTTCGGCTTTGTTCTTTTATTCGGGAGGAGAGAAGCGAGACCGCCCCCACCTCCCGAATGTCTCCCTTCTTAATCCTTCAATGAAAGATAATCCTCGTGATCGTCGCAGAGGTTCTTATCTTCATCCTCTGTTTTGACTATGCCTTCTCCATCGCAATGAGGATAAGCGCATTTTTTCGAGTAAGGATTCACGCCGTAAATCATTTTATTTACCTTGCCGAGAAAATCTGTTGTTTCTTCGTAGTTCATTTTTTTATTTTTCTTTGTCCTGTTGCCATATATTCCGCTATGGCCTGCGTCGACCTTTTATTATTTTCCTCTTTTTGTTCTTTCCAGTAAGCTAATTGTTTCCGCCATTCTTTCTCGAAATTCCTTCCATTAAGTATTGTTATGTTCATTATTCTGTTCTTGCTTTTGCTCTTCTCGCAGAGCGGGCGCAACCTTTTGTTTTTTACTATCCAATCTCGCTTTACAACGGGGACAAGATTTAGGGGCTTTATTGTTAGAGTTTCCTCTTTTAAGATTGCAACTTATACAAGTTGGTTCTACCATCAATGGGCGTGCATAATTTCGATGTTCCCATTGTTCCGCTCTCTTCCCACAATCAACGCATTTTTGTCCGTTCGGTTTTCCAATGAACCCCCTATGTTTAGCATTCATAACAATGCCTATTGCCCATATTCGCATTTTCTTATGTTCTTCCCTATTTCTTGCCAAATCCCAATAAGGGCTTCGACAATTCGCACAAGTCTTAATTATCTCCTTTCTTGATATCCATTCATAATTACATCGAAAACATCTTGCAAGAAGTGGATTTATTCGATTAGTGGAGTAGCCCCATTCGTTTCTTCTCTTCATATATGAATATGATAAATGAATGAGGCAATAATAGCAAGCCCTCTGTGGATAAGTCTCAGACTCTAAAACACTAGGATTTATCGAGGTTTTTAACGAATACGCTGATTGATTCCTGTTTTGCCTTAACCTTAGTCGCCTTAACACTCATCACATATCTGTCATCGGCAATCCACCCTCTTTTTGTCAGACAGTCTAAAACGGGCTTTATTAGATTATCAACATCACCCCGAAATAAGCTCCGCACACCAAATATGAGTTCAACTTCCAATAAGCCGTCCATTGGTTTTTCCTTTGGCATAATTCGGAGCATGTCAGCTATGAACTTATCATACTTCTTGGTCTTGTAGCGTCTGCCTTGAAAGCACTCGTTGATACTCATCGCCTTTATTGGTAAAAAGTGAGAGATATCCTTTTCTTTATCCGAATCTTTTTTCATATTTCCCATACTTGATTCATAGAGTCGAGTTAAAATGAGCCATTATTTTCTCTTTATCCTGCCCCGCAAAAATCTCATTGCTTATGAACTCTACGATATGTCTCAAGATGGGCGTTCCGTGAGAGTTTCGGAGCGGGATTCGGAGACGACAATGCGAATGAAGTTTTCTATCTCTTGTTTTTGGAAATTATAGCGACTTTCTCCTCCTGTAGGAAAACAATCGTTCCATTTTTTATCAAATCCTTTCTCCCACCCCGATATTTCTTTTGGTTCTTTTTGTTTCATATTGATATAGGGGTTAGGTTAAATCTTTAAGATTACATCTCTCGCAATTATGATAATATGCCCAAAAATCTCCATAACGCTTTCCCCAACGATGCCACCCAAAGAAACAAAGTATTTTTCTGAACATCATTTCATAGTTTTTTGTTATCGTATCAACTAATCCTGCTTTTGGTAAAAGTTCATCTTGGGCCGCTATTCTGCAAGGACACATTTCGGGGGCAATTCTTTGTTCTCTAGTGGGGCAGTCAGGATTGGAACAGGCATTGCCCAATCTATTTGGTTCTTTTTTGACTTGACCTGTCCAAGGCAATTTTAAACCATTTTTTATTTCTTTTGGCAAGAGTATTGGCTCATTCAATTCTTCCACTATGTTTTCAGCGTC
>ERZ1292637.536-Hain-H14-01um-R3-536-length-20864-cov-19_pt1 | contig 20864 bp, 25 predicted proteins | sample MGYA00564405_ERZ1292637 | MGnify/ENA primary metagenome ERZ1292637 (study PRJEB36523, sample SAMEA6512645) | groundwater metagenome | collected 2019-01-09 | study: AquaDiva: Metagenomics assemblies of 32 groundwater samples | reverse complement strand
GCTGCGCGCTCCATTTGATGGCCAGCTCTCATTACCTCTTCAGAACCCACCAGGTGGATGTACTCGCTCACGGCATTTCCTCGTACGCCTTGAGGGCGGCGCGCAGCCCCTCTACCACGAGTCGCCCAATCAGCGGCATCGCGTCATCCGTCGCCACGTAGCCGATCAGCGTCGCCAGCGCGTCCGCCTTCTCGACCTTGGCCTTGATGCGGGCCACCTCGGCGAAGGCCGTTGCTGTTCGCATGAGCCACTCACTCGCGAGCAGTCCTTCCTTCGTGTGGATGGTGAGCAAGTCCCGGCGCTCCGCCCGTAGCCGTGCGACATCGGCCTCGGCGTTGCCCAGATGCGCCAGCGCGATCTCGTGGTCCCGTTCGGGCACCGTTCCTGGTGGATCGGCTTCGAGATCGGCGATGCGTTCCGTGAGCTGGTCATTCAACTTCTCGGCCCTCTGCCGCTGCTCCAGCTCGTCCAGCTCGCGCTCGGCCGCATCGAGCGCGTCGAGCAGCGCCAGCACGGGCCCTGGCGCGTCCGCCTTCGCCACGCGCAGCCGGGCGCGCTCCTCGGGGGTCACGATGCCACCGCCAAGCGGGCGGCCCTGTGCCGCGCGCGCACGACTAGCGTGTTGTGTACTCTACTCGCCGCGCCCGCGTCGATCTCCGCCTTTCGCTCCGCGATCCACGCGTCGATGGCGCGCGTGAGCGTGACGCGCTCGTGAAAAAAGCACGGCCCGCAGAGATGACCACGCCAGCCATCGTGACCGCGCACAACCCGGCGGAGCGCCCCCACCTCGGACGGTGCGCGCAGGCACAACGCGCACCGACGATCTCGCTTGGCGCGTAGTTCCTCGGGCGTGATCGTTGTGTCGCTCATGTTGTGGCCGCGAATCTCGCCGTGCTCATCACCTCCAGCAACTCGGCGAACAGCGGGTGGTCCCGGGTAATGAGCAGGTACGAATCATCGCCCTCGCGCCCCGCACATAGTTCGAGCGTCATGTCCGTGCTCCGCATCCAGAGCGAGCGACGCCCAGCTGAACATCGCTTGCCGATCTCAACCCAACCAGGTTCGTCCAGCCTCAGCATCAGCGCACCTCCGGCCCGCGCCCCACTAGCCCACGCGCATCCCCGAACTTCCAGAGCGTCTTGCCCGCGACGATCCGGCTCGTGACCAGGATGCCTGCCGCGGCCAGATCGGGAAGAACACCCTCCAGGGACCGGCCGATCTCCTGCGGCGCAATGCACTCGCGCGGGGGCGGCTTGTCCATGGCGCCCAGCTCGCCGATCAGCTCGGTCGCGTCCAGCTCGATCCCGGTGCGCGCCGGGATCCACCAGGCGAGCACGGCAGCGAGGAACGGGCTCCGCGCCGGCACTACCGGCACCGGCGCCGGAGGGGGAGGGTAGAAGATGCCCGCGCCGGGCGGCAGCGGCGTGGCGCTGCCGGCCTCGTCGCGCAGGGTCAAGTCGATGATCGTGTTGAGATGCGCCGTCGCTTCGGGGGTGTGCGCCCGCCGGCCGCGCTGGAGGTGGGGCAACTTGACGCCGCGCTTGCGGAGCGCGGTCGCGCGCGACCTCACGGCGGTGTAGGACAACCCGGTCGCTTTCATCATGTCTGCGATGCCGGATGCCGCGAGCCAGGTCTTGACGAACGTGGGATCGGAGACGCGCATGTTCCCGATTTACAGGCACCACACGAAACAGTCAAGCTATTTTTCACGTGACAGTTACGGACGGTAGGGCACGACAAAAGACCCAATAGAGAAACACTGGCGAACAACGTCCGCGAGCGGCATCGTTTGATGCGTCGGCGACTAGAACGCGGATACGTCAAACAGGGCCATCCGCAGACGTTGTTCGCGGCTTCATCGCGCTGGGTATTATCGGCATGCCCTACCGGACAGATCGATCCGCGTTTTCGGCGTCCGGTAGGGCACTAACCCTCAAACTACTTTCTCTTTTATAGCAAATAGTGTTTTTTGAGGGCTCCGCGCGGGGTTATGGGAAAAAAGTAGAAAGATAAGGTTCCTTACATTTACAAGACATGCGGTAAAGAGGCAAAACTGTCTATTTGCTGTAAAAGAGTAATTTATTTCCGCCTCCATGCCCTACTAGGCAATTCAGACCGTGCTTGGAAATCCTCAATGGTTTGCTTTCGGGCGTTAAGGCCCACCTCCGGCCTCCGGCCGGAAGGGATCCGGGGATCGGCTCGGAGCCTACCGCGCGGCGCTGGAGGTCGTGACCGAATCGAGGTAGCGTTGGCCCGCCGGCGTGACCGGGCGCCCGTCTACGACGAGCTGGCGCACCGTGGCACGCACCTGGGCGCGCAGGCGCACCGCGGCGCGGTCGACTGCTTGATTGAAGCTGTCGCCTGAGTTCGGGAGCCCGGCGAGGTCAATACCCGGTTGCGGTAGTAAGACCGTGCCGGGGAGGCTCCAGATTGCGTAGCGCCCCTCGCGCCCCCCGTTTTGCCCCGCTACCAACGTGCGAGGGAGATCGGAACGGCTTAGGGCCCAGAGCGCCCAGCGCTTGGAGATGCCAAGTTCGGTGGCGATTTCCGCGGAGCCGAGCGGGCCGTGGTCTTCGAGGATCTCACGGATGCGCGCGAGGCGCCGTTGCAGCGTCGCGGGGTTGAAGAGCGCGTTCTTGTGGAGGTTATAGTAGACCGCGACGCATTCCGTGCAGCTGGCAATCCGGCCGCGCCCGCGCTCCCGCGGGCAGTAACGGCACGTCGTAGCGCGACGGTGTCCGTACTGCCTCGACGGTGGCGGGTTTGCTTGAAGCGCCGTGAGGCAATCCCGGCAGCGCGTCGCCGCACCACGGCCTCCGTCCCCCGCCAGGAACCGGCGTAGAGGCAGATCGTGCCGGCACAGGAGACACCGCCGGGTTCGAGTATCCTGCACTTTCCGTCGCGGCATGTCAAGCCTCCACGATCCCGGCGATGGTCGCGTCGACCGTACCGGGAGCTGGGGTGTGAGGGAGTTCGAGGGGTTCGATCGCGTGCCCGTTCGTGGGCGCGATCGGGGCGAACATCCAGCGGGTCTTCCCCTCGACGGTCCGGTGCTGGATCACCATGCGGCGCCGCAGCGCGCCGATCAGCGAGCGCAAGCGGCGCGACAGGCTCCAAGGCGTGTACGAGAACTTCTGGCCGGCGCTGCCCGCCAGCATGGCGAGGTGATCGTAGAGGTCCTGCGCGGTGATCTCGACCCGATGCGTGAGCGGCGACGCGAGCCAGCGGTCGAGGAGGTCTAGCAGGGGATCGTCTTCGAGCACCAGCTCGTCACGTTCGGCCTGGGCGGCGTGCAGGAGCGTGTGGGCGGCGCTGTCATCGAGCCCAAGGATACGGGCGGTGAAAATCACCATCTGCGCGAAGTCCACCATGCGATACGGGAAGTTCTCCGGGACCTCGGTGGTACGCATCAACTTGACGATCCGGTTGAGCATCCACAGCCATTCCCCGTATAGTCGTGGGCGCTTTTCCAGTACATTGGCTAGGATCCGCTCCGGGGAACCTTGCACGGATCGGTGCGCGAGCCGGATGAGCAAGCAACGATCGGCAATGTCGGGCCGGCGGTAGGTCGCCGGGTTACGCGTGGTGATGCCGATGAACGCCTGCGGCTTGATCCAGAGCGATTCCGTGCGGGTGTAGAACACACGCTTGCGCCAGCCGCCCGCGGTCGTGTAGGTCGCGATGGCATCCCGGAGCCACTCGATCGGCGTGTCCTGGTTGTCGACGATCGCGATCGGGGTCTCGTGTAGGAGCATCGTGGGGAAGTCCTCTTCATCCTTGGATCCGATCGTCATCGGCAAGGTGCGCCCGGTCAACGCCGCCTGCACGCGCTGGAGCGCGAGCGTCTTCCCGCTCGCGTGGTCGCCCTCCATCAGCAGGAGCGGCTTGGCCGGAAGCCGGTTGCCGAAGCCGCACGCGAGGATCCATGACAGGAAGAGAAGGCGCTGGTCGGCTGCGCTCAGGATCCCGGATCCGGTTTCCGTCGCGTACTGGAGGTCATCGACCAGCGCGCCCGCCAGCTCGCCGTGGGGGCCGATGTCGGGTTGCGCGATATCGTGCTCGATGGGCAGGAAGACGACAGGCCCCGCCCCGTTGACTTCTTCGTGGACCGTGTCGCCGTCCAGCCGGTACAGGTGCCCGGGGCCGTGGGCCAGGTACAAGCACTGTGACGACCTGTCCCAGTAGGAGAACCGCTCCCCGGTCACGCGCCGGCCGGAGGTGACGGTATAAGATTCCATCACAGCCGTAACCCCGCGGGTCAGGGGGTCCGTGTGCAGGAGCCCATACCGGGATGCCAGGAGTACGCGGAACGGGGCGTGCCGGAGGTAGGTGGGGTAAAGCTCGCAGGCTAGGCGGTCGAACAAGTGCGGCTGGCCGTCGACAACGAGGAACTCCGAGTGGTGTGCGTCGCGCTCGTTGGCGAGGATGAAGCTCCCGATACGGTTGACTAAAGTGTGTGGCGCGAGCCCCTTTGTCGCGCGGATCTGCTCAACCGCTACCCACCCGGCCCGGGAGGCCTCGGCGGGCGTAGGGATTCCTACTGAAGTCACGTACTTCGCCCCTTTCGCGCAGCGCACAACCGTGATGCCTCGCGCCGCAATCAGGGCTACAGGATCGCTGTGGGCCTGTCAATGAGGTTCAATCGATAGCTAATGAATACGCGCGATTGCGCGAAAGTTTGTATTTCTTGTTGACGCCGCGCACGGCACGTGAGACAAGCAACCTGCGCGAAGGGTGAACGGGGGTTCTTGGTGACGCTGGCGGAACTACGTCCAGTACCGCGGAAGTTCGCGGATCGCTGGCCCGAGTGGTGGATGGTCGATGCCGGTGTTGCGGCATCGATTCGCTCGCCGGGGGTGCAAATGCTCCCTGGCGGCGAGCCGATCATCCACAGGTCTCACCTTCCGCTGTTTTTTGGTCTTCGTCCGATGGGGTTCGGGTTTGCGGAGCCTGAGGGGTGGCGCGTGATCCCGAGGCAGTGGCAGGTTGCCGCCTGCGGTTTCGTGCGCGCCCGGCGGGCTGCGCTGGTCCGCTTCGATCCGCGGATGGGCAAGACCTATGTGGCCGTAGCGGTTCACGAACCCGGCACTGGACCGCTCGTCATCGCAGGCCCGCTAGCGGCAGGTCCGGTGTGGGAGGATTGGGTACGTCGACGGTGGCCGGCGGCGAAGTACCTGCGCGCCGAGGGACGCATGCTCGACCCCCGTGTGCTCTCCGAGGACTTCGACGCGATCTTCATTCATTACGGACTCTTGCCCTCGTGGACCGCACTCGGCCTGCGAATCGGCACGCTGGTCCTCGACGAGCCGCACCTGCTCTACGCGCACCGCACCCAGCGCGCGGCCGCGCTCTACGCGATGGCGCCGCGCGCGGCGAAGATCATCGCGCTCGACGGCACGCCGGTCTGGAACCGGCCCGAGGGCCTTTGGGGCTTGCTCTCGTTGCTCGCGCCGGGCGCCTGGGGCTCGTTCCGCGACTACGCGATCCGGTACGCATCGGGGCAGGCGGGTCCGTACGGCCTCGTCACTGGCGAGCCCTCGAACGTCGACGAGCTGCATGCCCGGCTCTCCGAAGTCGTGATCGATCGGTCGTGGGAAGGTGAGGGCTTGATCGATCGCGAGGTGGTTACGGTCCCGCTCGACGACGCGACTTGGGCCGAGGTGACGGCCGCCGCGCAGGCGGTGCGCCATGCGGGGCTCGCGATCGTGACCCTCGGCGCGATGCGCCGGCAGCTCGCGGTCGCGAAGCGCGCTGTTGTACTTCAACAGATCGCGCAGGTGCTTCACGGTGAGTCGCACGTGGTCGTGTGGACGTGGTTCCGCAAGACCGCGCGCGAGATCGGGCGCGCGCTCGACGCGGCGAGCGCGCTGGTGCCGCTGCCGTACGAGGTCGTGACCGGCCAGAGCGCGACGGCGGATCGCGAGGAACAGATCGACCGGTGGCGCGCGCGCGGCGGCGCGCTCGTCATCACCCTCGGCGTGGGCCAGGTTGCGATCGATCTCTCCGCGGCCCGGACGGAGATCGTCGCTGAACTCGACTGGACCCCGAACGTTCACGTGCAAGCCGATTACCGGATCGTCCGGCCCGATCGCCCGGCACGCTGCATCTACGTCGTCGCGGAGCATCCGGTCGAACAGGCGGTCGCCGCCGTGATCGTGAAGAAGTCGGAGGGCTCGCGCGCGATCGGCTTCCGGCTGTTCGATGAGGGCGCGGACGCGCTCAAGCACGCTTTCGGCCTCGACGATCCGGGCGATCTTGTCCGGCTTGAGGTCGCGATCCGGGAAGGGCACCCCGATGAATGACACGGTTGCCTTGCAAAGGTGCAAGACGTGCAAGCAGAAGCTCGTGCCGAAGCCGAAAACTCCGTCGATTGGGACGGAGAAGCTACTGGTCGCGTGCGGGCATCTGATCGCGTTCGATTTGTACGTGAAGGATCCGTTTCGTGACGGGCGCCGCGAGAAAGCTCGGGCGCGCGCGTGTTCGGCGTGTCGTCAAGCGCGCGTGGAGGCCGAAGTCGCAGCCGCGAAGGAACGAAGGGCCGTGAAGAAGCGCTTTCCTGATGGAGCGTGCTTCAGCGCGGTCTACGCTGCCGCTGAAATGCAGTGGACCGGCACGTTGACGATCATGAGCGTGACGTTCGAGAAGCGCATGGGCGGGATCAGAGCGCTCCTGAACAACCTACTACTTGAACAGGCGCGACAATCGAACAACGAAGCCGAGGGGTGGGTGCGCAAATGAACGACACGGTCGCCTTGGCTGCGATCGAGCCGGCCTACACGCCGCTCGACGAGGCCTTCGCCGAGATCCTCGGCTCCGGCTACCTCGGCGGTTCCTCCGGGCCCGGCGGCTGGTCGGCGCGCTCGCTGGTCATGACGTGCATGTACAAGGCGCACCGCGCGAGCCTGCCCCGCGGCCAGGATGCGATCCAGCGCGGGCACAGCGAAGCTCTGGAGATCGGCTCGCTCTGGCATTTCCTGCGCGCCGTCGACTACGGTGCGCGGATCGAGCACGCCGGCCGCGTCCCCTGCGCCTGCAAGCTGAAGAAGCTGGTGCCGCTCATGATCGCGTCGATCTGCACGACGTGCAACGGCACGGGGCGCGCGGGCCCGAAGGCGAAGTGCCCGGCCTGCAAGCGCGGCATCGTGCGCGTGCCGGCGCTGTGCGCGCCGTGCGCCTTGTGCGAAGGACGTGGCTGGATCCCTGCGCCGGTCTTCGACACCGCGCAGCTTCGCGCTCAGCTCCTCGCCTGCAAGGTCAACCCCGACGTGGTCACGGAGGCTTACCGGCTCGACGAAGCCTACCAGGCCTACTACGACAACGAGCCGCTCCGGCCGCTCGCGGTCGAGATCCGCGCCGAGGCCGAGGGCGTCTCGACCCGCTACGACCTGATCGCCGAGGTCGTACCGAACGAAGCGAACCTCCCGCCTGGTGTCTGGATCGTGGAGCACAAGACCGCTTCGCGCGCCGATGTCGCCACGTTGGAGGGCTGGCAGAACGACGGTCAGATCCTCGGGCACATGTGGATCTACCACCGCGCTGGTCTGGTCAAACGCTACGGCCCGCTCGCGGGCGTGATGGTCGACGTTGCCGTCAAGACCAAGGTCCCGCAGTTCTACCGGATCATGGTGCCGGTCTCGATGCCGCGCGCGCGCGCGCACGTTCAAGACCTCCGGGCATGGGAGGGCGTCTACCGGATGTTCGATGCGACGGGGTACTTCCCTCGGAACCGGAAGTCCTGCATTCACTTCGGTCGGAAGTGCGAGTTCTTCGATCATTGTGCGGAGGAACCATGACGATACCGGACATCCCATTCGACGAGCGGAGGACCATGCCGTTGTTCATGCACGGGCAGGTCCCGGACTTGAAGCTCGGCACGCTCGCCAGGTATTTCGAGGTCGATCCTGGCGAGGCGCACACGGCGCCCTCCGACGCGCGCGCGTGCCGCGGGATCTTCCTGAAGCTCATGGATCGGTACCGGCCGCTGTTCCCACCGGAAAAGGGAGCCTGAGATGCCGCCTCGCCAGGTCATCGATGTGATCGAAGCGCGCAAGAACCGCTCGCGCAGGCACACCTTCCTGCTCTACGGGCACACGCGCGCGGGCAAGACGCGCTTCGCGGGGACCTTCCCCCGGCCCGTGTTCGTCTCGGAGTTCTCGGAGCACGGCTACGAGACCCTGGTATCGATGAACCCCGAAGCGTTCTACGAGCCCGCGCGCGCGCCGCAGGTCTACCCGATCTCCAGCTCGGGCGAGTTCTGGGAGCGATGGGGCGAGATCAAGGCGCAGGTCGCGAAGGATCCCGACAAGTACTGGACGCTCGTGGTCGATTCGCTGAAGTTCTACGCGGACGGCTTCCGGGCCGCGTCGGAACAGGCGCAGGTGGCCAGCCCCACGCGCACCAAAGGTGTCGATCGCCGGGCGGTGTACGGCGATCTGGAGATGCACCTGCGCTACGTCATGCTCACGGTCCACAACGAGTGGCCAGGCAACGTCGTCTGGACGGCGCTGGCCAAGGACCCTGACGTGGAGAAGGGCACGGCCGGCGGCGCGATGATCGGCGGCGCGACGGACAAGATCGCGCCGGCGCGCTGCGACTTCTACTGGTACCAGCAGCAGAACCCCGGCACTGGCCTCCATGAGGTTCACACCGCTGGTTTTGGTCCCTATCCGGGCGGCGGGCGGGACGAGGGCAAGGTGCCCTCCCCGCTCACCATGGCGCACCCCCTGCTCGGGGCGACGTACAGGGATTTCGAGGGCGCGTTGTTCGGCAGTCACCGCGTGACGCGGTAGAGGAGCAAGGTCATGAGCGAGAACGAAACGAACGAAACGGTCAGCGATCTGGGCGGCGTGGACTACGTCTCACTGTCGGGCTTCAGCGACGACGGCGACGACGGCCGCGCGTGGGACGGCACGACCGTCCTCGATCCGGAGCCGAATGCGGGCTTCGTCGTCACTGGGGCGCGCAAGTCCAAGTCGCCGGGCAAGCAGACCCCGTGCGTCGAGCTGGACCTCAAGTGCATCGACGGGGTCAACAAGGGGCGCGAGTCCAAGACGTGGTACTACCTCACGGCCAAGGCCATCTCGCGTTTCCGGCACATCCGCCAGGTCTGCGCGGTGCCGGTGACGATGCCCGGCGAGATCACCCAGCTCGCGGCCTTCGTCGGCAAGCAGTTCCGCGCGCAGGTCATCAACGAGGTCTACGAGAAGAAGGGCGACAACATGATGTACCCGGGGCAGCACGGCGACGCCGTCCGGAAGACGACGCACAAGATCCTCAAGGAACGGCCCTGGGTCTAGCGGGGCTGCCACGGCTTCGGCCCTGGCATGGAGGGCACTGCCTGGAACCCTGTACAGCCGGAGACTCACCCCTCCGGTGGCGCAGATCCCGCTGTGCCTTCCCTGGCGAGGCCGATGCTTCTCAGAGGTCCAGATCGATCCCCCGGGTGCGGTTCGTGCCCGTTCGGCAAGGACGGCAAGCCGTCCCGGCCCGTCCCCGGCGAGGGGCCAGAGAAACCCCTCTGGATCGTCGTCGGGGAAGGGCCTGGCTCGAACGAGCGCGCGCAGGGGCGCCCGTTCGTAGGCCAGTCGGGTAAGTTGCTCCAGCGGGCACTCGACACGAACCGGGCCGAACGCGAATCGTTGTGGGTGACAAACGCGCTCCTCTGCACGCCGGAGGGCGCCGGCGACGCGCAGAAGGAGGCCGCGCGGGTCGCGTGCGCGCCCCGGCTCCAGGCCGAGCTGGCGCGGTTCCCGGGCCGCCCGGCGCTCCTGCTCGGCGCCGCGGCGGCGCGCACCCTTCAGATCGACCCGGGCGCCGCAGAGGGGCCGATCGAGACGGCGGATCCTGACGCGGTTGCGGGCATCGCCTTCAGCGAGCCTGAACCCGAGGACGTGATCACGAGCCTGCTCAAGAACATCAAGATCTCCAAGATCGCTGGCGCGCTATTCATCCGGGACGTGGATGGGACCGGCCCGCGACCCACCATCCCGACCATTCATCCGGCCGCGATCCTGCGTGGCGGCGCGGGCGGCGAGATGAATGCGCGCGCGCTCGACCTGCTTGCCTGGAACCTCATCGCCGACGTGGGCAAGGTCCACCGGCTCGCGACCGGCCGCCAGGAGATCTTCGCCGAGACGATCGAGGTCGAGTACGAAGATTCGATGCGCGCGGCGGCACTGGTTTCCGGGATCCTGGCCGAGTGCCGCGACCAGCGGTTCCTGGCGCTCGATCTGGAGACGACGGCTCTCCGGCCGCGCGAGGCGGAGATCCGCGCGGTGGGTCTTGGGCATCCGGGCCGATCGATCTGTGTCCTGTGGGAGATCTTGCCCCCGCTCGCGCGCCAAGCCCTCGCGGAGGTCCTCACGGACCCGCTAGTCGCCAAGTGCGTTCACAACCGCCTGTACGACGTGCCCGTGCTGGAGTGGCGCGGGTTTCCTGTGCGGGGCCCGATCCACTGCACGCTTCTCGGGCACCACGTGATCTTCCCGGGGCTGCCGCATGATCTCCAGCGAGCCGCGACCCAATTTTTTGCGATCCCGCCGTGGAAGGCCGAGTTTCGTGGGGGCGAGGAGACCCCAGCGAGCCTCACGCGGTACTGCGCGATCGACACGCTCGCGTGTGCGCGGCTCGCCAAGGTCGAGGGCCGGTTCATCTCGGAGGGCGCCCTCGGGCGGGCCTACGACATGTACGGGTCGAACGCGGCCATGGCGACCCGCGCGATGCTCACCGGGATCCCGCTCGATCTGGACGAGAACAACCGGCTCGACGATCTGTTCGTCAAGGTCGTCGAGGATACGATGGCGAGCCTACTGCTCAGCGCGAACGATCCGGCGATCCGCGAAAACCTGTTCCAGCAGGTCGCGATGGAACAGGCCAAGCGCGCGCGCAAGGGCGACGCGCCCGATTACCCCTCCCGGATCGCGCAGCGCGTGAGGGAGCTGATGGCCTGCGTTTCGTGTGGTGGCGCCGGCGCGCGGCCGGTCGCAGTGAACGCGCGGTGCGAGTGCGAGCACCCGGCCGGTAAGCACGTGAGCGGCCCGTGCTCGTGGTCGAAGTTCGTCAAGGGCAAGCCCGAGCCGGAGCGTTGCGCCTGCACGAGCTACCGGCCGCGCATGAAGCCGTGTACGGCCTGCGGCGGGTTCGGCCATCCGATCTTCGAGTGGAACCCGCACACGCCTGATCACGTGATCGGGCTCTTGCGCGCGCGGCGTGTTCCCCTCTACTTCGAAACCAAGACCGGCAGGGTTTCGACGCAGCGGCTCATCCTCGAAGCCTTGCGCCGGTTTCCCGAAGTCGATCAGCTTCTCCTGTTCCGCGACGCGGACAAGATGCTTTCTACGTTCGTTCGCAAGGTGCGCGCGGCAGCGGTCGCGTGCCCGGATGGGGCCTGGCGCTTCTACCCGCGCATCAAGGTCCACACGATCACGGCGCGCTGGGCCTTCGAGGATCCACAGTGCCAAAATTTTCCCCGCGCGAACAAGCGCCGCGGCCGGCCGAACCTGCGCGCGCAGGTCGCTGCGCCTCCCGATCAGATCCTCGTGGGCTTCGACTTCGAGAAGCAAGAGGCGCGGATCATCGGCTTCTACTCGGCCGACGAGTACCTCTGCCAGCACGTCTCCACGCTGCACGAGGTGCTCGCGCGCGAGGTGTGGCCGCCAGTCCAGGGCTTCCGTTGCGGGACCGCGCAGTGGGTGAAGGGCCGCGACCGCGAGGCTCTCGAAGGGTGCCCCGCGACCGGCACCGATCCTGGTTGGCGCTGCGGCAAGCACCCCGAAGCGACGCCGTTCCTCGACGTGATCGCGGGGTTCATGGGTAAGAAGCGCGACCCGGAGCTGTACGACTTCGTCAAGCGCACCGAGTACGGCGCCTTCTACGAGGGCTCGATCGGGACCTTGTACCTGAACTTGCTCAAGGACGATCCCACGGTGAAGATCGCCGACGTGGCGCGAGCCGTGAACGTGATCAAGGGCCGGATGCCCAAGGTCGCAGTGTGGCAGGCCACGAAGCGCGCGCAGGTCGCGGTCGCGCCCCACCGGCTCCGCTCGTTCCTGTTCGGTGTCCAGCGCATCTGGCCGCTCGGCAACGCAAGCCCGACCGAGGTCGCGAACTGGGACGTACAGACGATGGGCTCGGAGCTGATGGCCGAGGGCTTCCGGCGGCTCGTCACGTGGTTCGAGACCCGCTATGGCGCGCAGTCGATGGAGGCCGCTTACCCGGCGTTCCCGAACCGTTTCCGGATCCTGCTCCAGGTCCATGATGCGGCCTACTTCCTTGGGCCGGAGAGCGAGGCGCCTTCGATGATCGAAGCGATCGAGGCGTGCTTCCCGCAGGAGTACACGAACCCGGCGAACGGGATCACGATGAAGTTCCCGATCGAAACGAAGGTGGGAAAATCATGGGCGGACGTGTAGCCCGCTCCGGCGCTGGCCGGAAGGGTGATACTGGGAAGCCTCCCTGGGATCTCGCGCCGTGGCGCGCGGTGTCGGTGATGGTCCGTGTTCTCGGGTTTGGCGCGCGCCGGTACGGCCCGGAGAACTGGCGCAAGGTCGAGAACCGGCGGGATCGCTACTCCGCCGCGGCGCTCCGGCACCTCGTCGCGTGGAAGCTGGGCGAGAAAAAGGATCCCGAGACTGGCGAGAGCCACCTCGCGCACACGATGTGTTGCGTTGCGTTCCTGCTTGACGAGGAAGAGGAGAAACAGCCATGAAGGTTATCCAGTGTGGCGACGTGCTTCAGCCGGGGAAGAAGATGCACGACAACTTCAATCTCACTCTCTTCGATGTTGAAACAGGAGCGCGGTTGGGATTGGCTCAGCAACGCCTCTTGGAGTTGAAGGATGCGGCTGTCGCGGGGGGTCGTATCGCCCTAGAGCTGCGCGAGGGGCTGCCGCCGGGGCGTTACCGGGTCTTGTTCGTTGTTGTCCCGGAGACCTCATCCCGAGACTTCATCGAAGTGGCTGTCGATACCGTGCTAGCTGACGAAGAGGCCGAAGAGGCGGGAGCCAGCGCGTGAAAGTCATCTACCTAGCCCACCCCGTCTCGGGCGACGTTCCCGGTAATCTCGCCGAAGCCCGGCGGTGGATCCGCTGGCTCTACGACCACGTGCCCGGCATCGCGATCGTCGCGACCTGGATCACCGAGTGCGAGGTGTTCGACGAGGGAAACCCGGAGCACCGGAAGCTAGGCCTGCGCCACGACCTGGCCGTGCTCGAACGGTGCAACGCGATCTTGCTCGTCGGGCCGAAGCTCTCGACCGGGATGCAGGCGGAGTTGCTTCACGCCGAAGCGTTCCGCCTCCACATCCTCACCTTCATCGGCTTTGCTAGGAACGATGCGACGGCCGATCTCCTCAAGAAGAAGCTGGCCTGGTGCGTGCGACTGGGCCGAAGCGGAAGGGTATGAATGTGCCGGAGGCCGCGGGGGCGTCCCGGGGGGTACGTGGTAAAGGCCCGCACGTGCAATGCTGGTGGTGCGGGATGCGGTTGCCGCTCGATGCGCGAGTCCACCGGCAGTACTGCGACGAGGAATGCGGCCAGCAGGCACGAGACCGCGACCGGCGAGCCGCGACGGCGGTACACGGGCCGCGAAAGAGGTTCTGCTATCAGTGCGGGCGCTTTTTCTCGACGCCGCGCGTGGGACGCCCGCGTGTCACGTGCTCGTCTTTGTGCGCTCGCCGGAGGCTGTACCACCAGTTCAAGGTGCGAGGAAGTCTATGAGCCTCCTTCGCGTGACCCCGCAGATCCAGCTCACCTTCCGCTGCGACGCCTGCGGCCAGCTCGACGTGTACGAGGACGCGCGTGCGGCTCCGGTCCACTGCGGTCAACCGATGGCGCATCTCAAGCACCTGTGGATCGGCGGCGATCCGGACCGGACCAGGCTCGCGTGCCTGCGCCTCACGGGAAAATACACCAAGGCGGGCTGGCCCGTGACCGATCGTGCTTGGCCGTCGCATTGGGATCCGGCCTACGAGCTGTGGCGCTTCAAGGAGGCGCGGCTCCACGGGGAACGGATCGGGTGGTTCGGGAAGGCCACGCTCCACTGGGAGTGGATCATGGTCCCCGGCTGCGTGCCGCCGGACGGGATCGCCGTGACAAAGGAGGATGCCGTGAGCAAGATGTGGACGATCATCAACTCGATCGGGAAAGGGTTAGTCTGATGGCGGACAACGAGGTCTACCGGATCCGGCTCGGCTGGACGTACGCGGAGTTGCGGCGATCTCTGGGGAAGCCCGAGTTTTTGATCGATAGCGGGATCGTCCATCACAAGGACTACAAAGACAGGATCTTGGCGTTCCAGGTCGAGAGCGGGCTCCATCCCGACGGTGTGATGGGTCCAAAGACCTATCTGCGCTTCCTCGCCCAGTTCGGCGGCCTGGGAACACCCGGTGAGGTCGCGGTCGCGAACGCGAAGATGCTCTGGCTCGCGGACACTATCGACCCGAAGGGCGACGACGTGCGCGATCAGGCGAGTCGCGACGCGATCGACGCCTTCATCCGCACGGGGCTCGGCTGGACCTGGACGCCCAAGTACCTCAAGGACGGCGACTTCCAGTGGTGCGGGGCGTTCCTCGCGCACGCGTACAGCTTCGCAAAGCTGCGTGCGGATGTGCGGAAGACCTTCTGTAGCTCGACCTACCGGCTCGACTGCCTCGGCCGCGGGCTCGCGCACGAGGGCCGGGAACCGCCCAAGGCCAAGCGCCTCTACCGGCGCTTCGACGAGCGCGCGGGTCCAGGCGACCTCGACGGGATAGAGGTCCTTCCCGGCGATGTACTCCTCGTGGGCGGTGGGGGCCGGGCTTACGGCGACCATGTGACCCTGGTCGAACGCTACGACGAGGTGACCGGGGTCTTCCACACGATCGAGGGCAACGCGGTCGGGGCCGGCCCCCGCGGGAACAAGCGTGAGGGGGTCATCCGCACGACGCGCCCGCTCGGCCTCGATCCCGGCCAACCGCGGTCGATGTACCACGCGCGGCGGCTCCTGCGCTTCGCCCCGGAGGACTTCGAGTCGTGATGGCGCCGTTCTACGTCGAGGACGGGCTCACGTACCGCCAGGCGAAGGCGCGCATCCGCCAGCTCGGTGCGATCCTACGAACCGACAAGTCAACGGAGTTCCGGCACGTTCACTATTCGGCCTCGGCGACCGCTTGGATCCTCTACGAGAACTCGACGGCCGTGCCGGGCCGGTTCATCCTCGCGTTCTACAGGGCGTGCCCCTGCGGGGCCGCAAAGGAAGGTTGAGAAATGCTCACGCTCGTGTACCTGGCTCTCGCGGCCTACGGTCTCGTACGTCTCCTGCGCGCCTGGGGCCCGATCCAGGCGCTTGTTGTGCGCGGCGTGAAGCCGTGGGCCTGTGACGTGTGCCTGTCGTTCTGGACCACAGGCGTGCTCGGGCTTCAGGCCCTCATCATGCACCATCACCTGCGCCCGGCGGTCTTCGAGTGGGCGCTGATCGCAATGGCGGTTCCCGGCCTCGTGCAGCTCCTTCTCACGTGGACGGCGGCACAGGTTCCGCAAGAGGAGGCGGCGGCGCCCGCGCCTTCCCTGCGATCGTTGCTTCGTAGCAGCCGGCCGAAAGAGATCGACTTCCGCGATCCGGAGCGAGTGATCGTCAAGGATGTTGAAAGCGGGGCTCAGATCGCCAGCTTCAAGACGCCTGAGGACATCGAACCACCGGCAGAGCTGGCGTGCCTCGCGCGCGCGAAAGCTGTCGCGGGGCCGGCACACGTCGCATGCGCGTTCGCGATCAGCAGGATCAGCGCGAAAGGCGGGCGGGTCTACGACAACACGTGCCGGAAGTGGATCCTCGACGAGATCCCGGATGCTACTTCTTCGGCTTCGGGCACGTGAGCACGAACCACGCCTTGCGGCGCGCGACGAACCCACGGCCCTTGCGCGCGCGCTGGGCCGCCGCCTTCGTCTTGTACGGGCCCGAGATCCGGCACTTGCCTTTCCCCTTCGCCATGAGGCCGATGCTACCATGACCGGATGTCGATCTGGTTGCTGGCGGGACTGATCGGCCTCTCGGCGATCAAGCACCACAAGTACGCCCGGCTCCCGGCCCGCGCGCGCGCGCTCTTGCCCGCCCTCGAAGACTGGTCGCGCAAGACCCAGATCCCGCTCGACGTGCTTCTCACCTGGGCCAAGCTGGAGTCGAACTTCCGGCAGGACGAATACAACCCGGAGCCGTCCGCGATCGAGTCGTGGGCGTGCGAGATCGCGCACAAGCCGGAGATCTGGGGGCGAAACCCGAACTACGCCGACGCCGTCGCGACGTGCCAGGGCGAGAGCGGCCGGTGGGGGCCCGGGATCGGCTTCGGCTCGTACGGGCTCTTGCAAGTCGCGCGCATCGTCGCGCACGAGCTGGGCGTCGTCCCGGCGCAGGTCGCGAACGCGCGCCTGTTCGACCTTCAGGTCAACCTGCGCGCCGGGACGGCGGAGATCCTCGATCGGAAGCGGCGCTTGTTCCCGGGCCGGAGCACGCTCTCTGATCTCGAATGGGCCTGGGTGCGCGCCGCCTACGTGGGCGGGCCCAGGATCTTCACCAAGGCGCCGGGGCGCGCTGGCGAGATCGCCGGGAAGTTCCTGGCGGCGCTCCAGGCGATGCGCCGGGGCGGCGCGTGATAGGCTAGGGCATGAACTACGCGTCCACGGAAACCATCGCCGATACGGCCTCAAGGCCGCTCGTTCAGAACGACCACGACGTGCCGATCGAGGTTACGGTGTTCCACAAGAGCTTGACGGGAGGAGACCTCCTCATCGGGGTGTCCGACGGCGGCGAACTCAGCAAAGGAAACGCCGTGATCGTGCCCGTCGACACGCCGGTCAAGTTCCCTCTTTGGCCGGGAAGCAAGCTCGCGCGCAAGCTCACTTCGGGCACAGCCGAGGTCGGGATCTTCATCGGGCCGCTGCGCTAGCGAGGGGCTCGGAGCAAGCCCTCCAGGAGCACGTTGGTCCCGATCTGTTGCTCGCGCACCCGCTGGATCTCGATCTGAAGCTCGCGGAACTCGCCGCGGTTCGGGGCCCGCAGGAGGATCGCGCCCGCGGCTGAGATCGGGCTCGCGATGGCGACGACGACCAGGAGAACCTTCCACCACTCTAGCGGCCGGGGCCGGGTGAGGTCATCGAGCTGGGAGAAGCGTTCCGCGCTTTTGTCGAGGCTCGTCTCGTGCTGATCCACGCGCTCCTCCAGCCGGATCACCTTTTCACGGACCGCTTTGGTTTCGTCGTGAAGGTAGTCCATGCGGGCTTCGTGACCCTCGCACTTTTCCGCGGCCATCCCAAGCTTCAGGGTACCATAAGTGAGGGTTGCGGGACTTGGCGCACCAGGGATACACTGTGCCGGTAGCGCGCAGGGAGGTCCCGTGAAGCTCACAGGCTGGCAGCTCGTGATTTTGCTCCTTGGCGCGCTGGCGGGAGGCATCGTCCTGCTCGTGCTCGCAGGCCGGCAAGCGAGCCCGAGCGGGGCGATGGCGCTCTCGGCTCCGGGCGGGGCCCTTGTCGGCGCCGCGCTGGGTTGGCTCGCGCCAAGCCCGCAACGCAAAAGGAACGAGTGAGCGAACGGCTCGACATCATCGTGGGCGGGCCGTGCCTGCGCTTCACGGCGCCGGCAACTGGGCATATCCGGCTCCGGCTCGCTATCGATCCGGCGCAGCGCCGGCGGTTCGAGATTCGTATCGTGACCTCGGGCGGCGTGCTCCGGTACCGGCAGGGGCTCGGGGACATCACCGCGAGCCGGACCGTGACCGATACCACTGGCGCCCTTGGACGGCTCATCCTTGACACCCAGCGGTGGCCCATCGACCTCGTCGGCGGGGAGACCCAGTACCTTTCGATCGTGGAAGGAAACGGCACCAACGCCGCTGTGATCTTCGAGATCTCGCAGACCGACGGGACCGGGACGAGCGATCTCGTCACGGACGTGACTTAGCCGATGGCGTTCGATTGGCCCATCATCGATGCCGCCACCATCGCGGCCGAGATCGACACGTCGACAGTCCTCACTGGTTATACGGCCGGCTCGGTCCTGTTCTCGACCGGGACCCGGATCGGGCAAGACAACACCAATTTCTTCTGGGACGACACCGACAACCAGCTCCAGCTCGGTGACGGCACGGCCGCGCTCCCCGCCTACACGTTCAACTCCGCCGGCAACGACGACAACGGCATGTACCTGTCCGCGGCCAACGTGCTCGGCTTCTCGACGGCCGGTGTCGAGCGTTTGCTCATCGACGCGACGGGTGACTTCACGCTCACCCAGGGAGCGAGCACCTCCGGTTCCCCGGTAGGGCTCACGTTCACGGCGGGGGCACACACGACCCTTGCGGCAAGTACCGAAGCCTCGGACGTGTTCGTGAACCTCGGCCGAACGGTCCAGTTCGCGACGGGGGCACTCACCACCCAGCGGGCGATCAACATCGCCGCACCGACGTACGGATTCGTGGGTGCATCGACGATCACAAGCGCGTACACGCTCTACATCGATACGCCTCCCGTCGCAGGCACCAACGCGACGATCACGAACGCCTACGCCGCGTTCATGGGCGGCGCGCTGCGGCTCGACTTCAACCCCTCCGCGGCCGGTCGCCCCCACGTCTGGCTCAACAACTCGACCGGCGGCGGCAACGATATCCAGATCCGGTTCACTGGCCAAGGTTGGGGCACGGCAGTCACGGACGGCGGCTTCATCGAGCTGAACTCGTCCGGGCTCGACATCTACATGCAGGACGCCGGGCAGGTCCGGATCGGTACCAGCAATGCGTCTCGCTGGATCGTCAGCAGCGCAGGCCACATGACCGGCGGCACGGACAACAGCTACGATATCGGCGGTGCGGCGGGGGGCCGGGTTCGGAACCTGTACGCCTACACGACGATCAACACAGCCGACGGAACGGTGGCAGCCCCAGGTTTCCGCTTCGTCGATGATCCCGACACAGGTGTATACCGGAGCGGCACCAACATCATCGGCCTTTCGACAGCAGGGACCGCGCGCTTGACGATCGACGCGACCGGGGACTGGATCGCCACCCAAGGCGTGAGTACGTCTGGCTCCCCGATCGGATTCAGCTTCCTGGGCGGTGCCCATACGACCTTGGCGGCCTCGACGGAAGCGAGCGACGTGAACTTCAACTTGGCCCGTACGGTCCAGTTCGCGACCGGTGCCTTGACGACCCAGCGCGCGTTCCGCGTCCAGGCGCCGACGTACGGGTTCGTGGGCGCGTCCACCTTGACCACGGCCGTAACGGCGGCCATCGGCGGCGCCCCGACCCAAGGCACCAACGCGACGATCACGACCGCCATCGGCCTGTCCATCGAAGGCGGCGCGGTCACGCTGGCGAGCGCGGCGGAAGCGGCGGGGATCGCGCTCAACATCGCGCCACGCACGCTCACGTACACCGGCACGACCCAGATCACCATCGGGGACAGCGGGCAGATCTTCATCGGCAGCATGACCTACACCGACGCCTCTGCCGCGACTATGGACATCGCCAGCACGATCAAGCTGGCGGCCCCGGTCGCAGCGGGTTCCTTGACGATCACGAGCGTCAGCGGCATCCGCCACTCCGACAACGTATCGTACGCGACGCACGGCGCGGGGTTCAACTACGCGTGCTACCGGGTCGCCGGGCATGCCGTGACGCTGACGGGAACGACGCAGATCACCGCAACCCCGGCCGTCTCGGCGGTGTCCCTCGCTGTCATCACGGTGACCAACACCAGCGCCGTCACGGCCGATAGCGCCGCGACCCTGTACATCGCGGGATCGCCTCTTGCGGGCGGCTCGGTCACGATCACGAACAACTACGCGGTCTGGGTGGACGCGGGCATTTCGCGCTTCGATGGCGTCGTGTACGTGAGCGACGGGTCGGCTGCCGCGCCTGCGGTCGCGTGGTTGAACGATATCGACACGGGATTCTACGTCGCCAACGCCAGCGCGGAACTGTCCGTTGCGGTGAGTGGCGCGGAGCGCGGCCGGTTTTCAGTCAACGGGCTTTACCTCCCCGGCACGTTCTTCATAAATACCATCCAAGCGCCTTCGTCGTCGGATCGCGTCACACTTCAAACTACATCTGGGGTTACGATAACTCAGTCCGCGCAGACCTCGGGGACCAATGCGACGCTGATCGTGACAGGTGGCGCGCACACCGGGCTCACGGCCTCGACCGAGGTCACGGACGTGAACTTCAACCTGGCGCGCACGGTCCAGTTCGCGACCGGCGCGCTCTCGCTCCAGCGCGCGTTCCGTGTCCAAGCCCCGACCTACGCTTTCGTGGGCGCGAGCACTCTCAGCAACGCGGCCACGTTCGAGATTGGCGGCGGGCCGACGCAGGGTACGAATGCCACCATCGAGGGTTCGATCAACCTGCTCATGGGTAACGGCGCAGTCACGCTCGCGAGCGGGGCGGACGCCGCATCTACGACGATCTTCGCGCAAGCGCGCACGGTCACGTTCACGGGTACGACCCAGATCACAGGTAGTAGTAACGCGTTCATCTCCGCCAACAGCATCACGTATACCGACACATCGGCCGTGACCATGGACATCGCGTCCTCGATCTACGTCCAGGCGCCGATTGGCGCGGGCTCGGTCGCGATCACCCAGGTGAGCGGGTTCCGTCTCGCCAATAGCGTATCGTACGCGACGCACGCGGCCGGGTTCAACTACGCCGGGTACCGGCTCGTCGGCCATACGATCACGTTCACGGCCACGACGGGGATCACGTCCACGCCCGGCGTGGCGGGGATGTCTCTCGGTCAGATCACAGCAACCAACGCAGGCGCTCACACGATCACCAACGCCGCGACGCTCTACATCGCGGGGGCGGTGACCGCGGGCGGCTCGGTCACGATCACGAACAACTACGCG
>ERZ1292637.534-Hain-H14-01um-R3-534-length-20890-cov-10_pt1 | contig 20890 bp, 46 predicted proteins | sample MGYA00564405_ERZ1292637 | MGnify/ENA primary metagenome ERZ1292637 (study PRJEB36523, sample SAMEA6512645) | groundwater metagenome | collected 2019-01-09 | study: AquaDiva: Metagenomics assemblies of 32 groundwater samples | reverse complement strand
CCTGCTCACAGAAGATACTGGGGGCATCGGTCGAAATGGTTGAGACCGTCTGGGCAACTACATCCCTTTTCCACCACTTGAGTCGCACGCCTAACCTCCCGTTTTAGTAGGCCCTGAACTGGGCCGTGTCACGCTGCACTACCCCAAATGGTACCCCAGAATTGAGGCTGGAGTCGAAGTATTCGGGGGCTACTTCCTTGACCGCAAGCCCCGCACGTCCCGGGCCCACCATGAAAGCCCGCGTACCAGCAAAGTTGGCGTCGTTTACGGCTGCCCGACGTTCACCCTCCTGGAGCACGTCCGCTATCTTCCGGGGCACCCTCACCAGCCCCGGCCCGTACTGGATGTCCCCGATGTTGTGGCGGGCAGCAAGCATCAACTCCACAGGTGCATTCACCTTGAGAGCTTGGGTCCCAGCAGCTACAGACTTGGAGGAGACACGTCTTGGGGAGGGTTTGTTCTTGGGGCGGCGGGTGTAGCCCCTCTTGGGCTTGATGTCAAGTGCGCGCCCAAACTGGTCTACAAGGGGCATGTCTTAGTGTACCACTAAGGGGTGGCTCAGGTTACCCCAAGCCACCCCTTTTAGCACGTTACGCTACCTTAGGCGAGGAGGTAGTTGTCGAAGCTGGACGTGAACTCCAGGCGGACGAAGAAGTCGTTGTCCTGGATGAAGGACTTCCACATGACCTTGGAGCCGACCTTACGACCCTGGGCCAGGGGGTTCGAGTAACTCGCACCGGGCGGGGTGATGTAGCTCTGGAGTGACATCCCACCCAACTCCACTCGGCCAAAGGCGTCCATACCGAACACCCAGGCCACGAAGGACTCCACCGTGTCAGCCGGGCTGGCGGGCGGGGAGGCGGCGGTCGTAGCAGGCACCGCCGTGATCGTGTACGTGGTGGCCCCGGTCTGGGCCGCGACGACCAGGCGGGCCGAGGTGCCACCCGCCGAAGTCATATAGATGTCGTACACGTAGTTGAGGCTGGAGGGGAGTACAACGGCGATGCTGCCCGTGGCACCCGTGACAGCGATGTTGGCCGACTGTTGCGAGATCTTCCGCTCGTAGTACGTGCTCGTGTCGCGGGCCACCACCTTGATCTGGTAGTTGGCCGTGGCAAGGGCACCGCCCGAGGCCGAGGCCGTGAACTGCGCCTTGGTCGCGGTCGCTGCGGCAGTCGTAGGAGCCGCCACACCCTCAAAGTGCGGCATGAAGTTCCCACGGGTCCAGCGCACACTCATCCACACGCCAATCTCCGCGTACTGGAGCACCTTGACGTTGGCGTAGTTGGAGGCGTTCTGGAAGGTCAGGTCCGACTTGAGGACCTCAGCCTCACCCTGGGGAGGCATCACACCACCGTAGAGGCCCGTCTCCCAGTCAGCCGCACCCTTCGCACGGAGGAAGGTGGTGGCCTGCAAGATCAGGCTCGTGTTGAGCACGTCACCAGCGGCGAGGTCGCCACGGGCCGTGTTGGCGGTTCCACCGTAGTACACGTTGGTCCCACCGAGAAGCATCACGCACATCTCACGCTCCAGGACCTCGGCCATGGCCAGCGCGGTGCGCTGAATGGCGACGTTGAGGGCTGGGTGCTTCGTGGTGATGAGGCCCACGTCCGTAATCAGGACGACGATGCCCCACTGCTCCACCGTCACGTCCACGTTCTCTACACTGAGGGCCACGGCATCGGGAGCCACACCTTCAGTGATTGTGTCTCGGGGAAGGGTCAGGCGCGAGTACCTGACAATGCGCATCGTCTTGGACATGCGCTGGGGAAGGGTGTACTTCTGGGCCCACTGGCCCACCTGGAGGCGTCTCTCAGCGAGGGTATACATTCGCTCGCTGATCCAGACGTTGGGGGCGTCAGTGGAGATGGTGGAGAACTGAGTAAGGGCGTCTGCCACGGGGTATCTCCTTAGGCGAAAGTTAGGGTTAAACTGCACCCTGCCTGAGTCCCGTGGGACTTGTGGTGGCTAGGCCACGCGCGGGGGCGGGAAGAGGTTAAGTCCGCAGACTTAGGAACTTCCCGCGTCTGTTACTAGGGTGCCAGAAAGGCACGAGAAAGTCAAGTGGTACTTGGAGCCCGTCTAGACACCGGGCACCTCGTCATGGAACGCTAAGCCTAGAGGCGAGCCAGACTACCCAAGTTTATCAATTGTGGGCGAGCTTTCCGGGGGTATCCCAGCCCGGCTCGCCAGCGGGTGTGCGACCCCCGTCGAGGGGGAACCTTTATGCTTGAACTGCTCGCCCCGGGCTCAGAACTCCTTCGCGTCCAGGAACTTGTCCAGTTTGTTGTCACCCTGTAGCTCGTAGGCGTGGGCGGCGTCCACGTAGGTGGGCATCCCCCCACCCCTCGGGCGGGGCACACCGTCTCCACCGTGATCGGCACCCTCTTCAAGGGCCCGCTTCTCTCGGAGAGCCTTGCGTTTCATCCTCTTCTCGAAGAACTCATCTTCCTTCTCACCCTTGAGGTGACGGAAGATGTCTTCCCGGGGAAGGGCCCGGCCTGAGTTGGCCAACCCCAGGGCACGCTTCTCCACTTCCTCTTTGTACTCCAACCTAAGTGCCAACTCGTCACCGTCCGCGCCCGTGTAGAAGTCAGCCTTGTCGGCAGCCATCTGGGCGATGAGGTTGGAGCGGCCCGTGGCCCGGGTCACGTAGGGCTCCAGGACATCCGCCAGGGCGTCCCGGGGTTCCTCTTGCACAGGCGGACGAGCTTGAAGTGCCGGCTGGTTGGCGATGGCCGTAGCCACCTGGGCCGCTGTATCAGCGGCTACCTTCTTGCTCCAGGCTTCCGCGTCGAAGGCGGGGACGGGGGGAGCAGCGTCTGGGGTCGGGGTTTCATCGGGCATTCGGGTCTCCTCTTTAAGAGTGTACCATCACTTGAGGGCGTCTCGCACAGCCTGTAGCTGAACATCCGTGGCCGTCTTGAGAGACTCTACGATCGGGGTGGTCTTAGTAGCCTGCTGCTGGGCTACCCACTGATCGAACATGGGAAGAACAACGGAGTTCACGTAGTCGAGTTCCGTCAGGGGCGGTCTCGGCGGCTTTTCCACGGCTCGTTGCGCGTTCAGCGCGGTCACGATGGCTGTGATGGCAGCGTCCTGCGCGGCGGTCGTGGGGATCGTGAACGAACCCGCCCATGCAGCCGATGTGACCAGGGTAAGAATAAGAGTCAAGATGATCTTCATTAACAGGTTCCTCCAGTTTTCAAGCCGCCGGTGAAGATCAGCGTACAGTCAGCCAATCCACCAGCTGCCCGAACAGTTGTGGTTGCGGTGAGGCCGACAGAGCTTCCCGACGTGTACGTACTCGCGGCGATGACCGCCCCCGCCATGTCCACAGAAAACACGCTGGACCCGCCCACCTTCACGTTCATGGCCTTGGTGGTGGCCCCCGACGCCGTGTTCGTCAGCGAGAGGAGCCACACGTCCGGGTTGCCCGATGTGTTGAGCGTGCCCGTGAGGCTGACCATCGACAGCGCGGAGGAGCCGGTGAGGGAGAAGCCGGTGGAACTAAGGGCCGTCGTATTGACGGGAATCGTTTTCCCTGTTCCCATCGTCAAGGACGTCGGGCCGGTGACAGCGGACGTGCTTCCCAGGAAAGTCATCACGACGGCCTGCTTCCCGTCCCATACCCTGAAGTCTCGGAATTGGGTTGCTCCAGCCAAGTACCCTACGTTATTGATCTCCATTGGTGCCGTAGCATTGGTGTTGTATTCCGCATTGAGGGAGCCACTCGTCCAATAAACATGCCCCGAAAGCACCACGCCCGAGCTTGTTTGAAGGCTGGCATTGGTGCCATCGTGCAGGAGCGTTACCGTCTTGGCGGTATTCGTGGAGATAAATCCACTCGCCCCAGCGTTCACGGCCCCCGTCCCTGTAATGCTATTCACACCCATTGCTAAGGTGCCATTGAGCGTCAAACCACCAAACGTTGGCGTACTGGTCGTGGCTATATCTTGTGGCAGGGAAAGCGTGACCGCGCCCGTGGCCGCCGAGACCGTGACCTGGTTCACGGTGCCGGTGAGGGAGGTGACGCCAGTGTTGGTAATCGTGACTGCGCCGGTCGCGCCTGACACGCTAATGCCAGTTCCCGCTATGTTAGAAGTCACACCTGCGTTGGTGACTGTGACCGCACCTATGGGGCCTGAGATGGTGATAGCGGTACCCGCCACGATAGACGTGACTCCCGCAGCCGGGGGGTTGTTGATGCTAGACGCCCAGCCTTGGGTGGTTGCCAGGAGCAGTACGCACAGGGCAAGGAGATACATCATCTCAGAACGTAGCTGGCCTTGCCCGAGACCTGAGCCGTACCCGTCTGATTGATGACAAAGGCGTTACCTGTCGTAGTGGAGAACCACGCCTTGGAGCCCCCGTCGTAGTCCAGCGTAATGGACCCGTTGGCCAGCATGCTTATGGCCCCTGTAAGGTTTGTGCTGGCACCATCGCGGAAGGTGAGCACTGTGGCAGCGTCCACCACGATCAGCAGGCGGTACACGTGGATCTCTTTGCCCGCCACGGCAGCCACAACGGTGATGTTGCCCGTACTGTTGCTGCTGACTACCGCGTCTGTGAGGGCCTGGGCCCAAGTGAGGCTGGGAAAGAGGACTAACAGGACGAGAAAGACAAGAATCCTTCTCATGTTACACGAAGGTGAGGTAAAGAACCCCTGAGGTGAGAGTAGGCACGAGCAAGCCGTTCACGGGGTGACCCAGACGTTCGGGAAACACCGTCTCGAAGTCTTGGTTGGCTCCCGTAGCGAGCCTGCGCCAAAGAACACGCCCGTCCTTGTCCTGGATAACGGCTTCGTGGCCCGCCGTGGTCCCACCGATCCACTGGATGCTGCGGAGGTTAGCCCAGTCGGTGAGGATGGCGGTCGCGGAGGCTGTGTCCACTGTCCAGGGGTTCTTTAGGAGGTCATTGGCCATCACTCACCCCCAGCTTGCTTGGCGATCTTGGCCATATCAGCCCTTAGAAGGAGCAAGGCCGCGTTCAACTGCTGCACCTGGGCCCCCACTCTGTCACGTTCCGCCATCAAACGGTCAATCTCCGTGTTAAGGTGGGCCTTTTGCTCCTGGAAAGCCTTGACCTTACCGTCGTGGACCTCTTGGATATGGGTGAAGGTAAGACGGAGGTCACGGGTTGCAGCTTGGATCTCCTTCTCCACAAGCTGGACTCCTTCCCTCTGGAGTCTAACCAGGGCCCTCTCCTCGTCTTCACGGGCCTTGCGGGCCTCTGCCACTAGCTGATTGGCCCCCTCTAGCTCACCCTTGAGTCGATCCAGGTCAGGTCGCACCAGCCTGAGATACTTCTCAGCTTCCCCAGCCTGCTCAGTGACCTTCTCCAGTTCCTGGAGCGGTCCCAGGAACTGGAGGGCGTTCTTGATGGCCCTAGCGGCGTCTTGGTGGTTAGGCATCTGGGCTTAAATCGCGGCGACCCACGTGGGGGACGCCTTCGTACCACGCTGCGTGTAGATGTTGCTGGAAGCACCACCCTGACGGAAGTACACGGAGCCCGCAGCACACTGGCCGGCGCCCGTGCCTGAGGTTCCGTCTGTTGGAGCCGTTGTACCCCCAAGGATGCACATGTCCTCAACGGTCTCTAGCGCGCCCGCGTTGCTGAAGATGCCACCGAGCCGGAAGAATCCATCATTGTACCGGCCCGTCATGTACCCCGAGTGGGCACCCGGGCCCTGAGTATCAGCGAAGAATCGGAAGTAGGAGAGATTCGTGCCGTGGTTTCCAGTGTTGTTGAAGTCCACAGTGTAAGCTGCACGAGCCTGCACCGCGCCCTCGTCTCCACCGATGACCGCTACGAAGGCACCGTCCGCCGAGCTAGACACCTGCCCAGCCTTGGCACCCGAGACCTCACCGATCACGGCACCCTTGGCAGACAGGGCCGCGTTGGTACCCGTGATGTTGTACTTACCGATGACACCAGACACGAGGTTCTCCGTGTCCGTGAGGGCGCCATCGAAGAGGACGTTACCCATCACACCTGCGAGGTACGCCGAACTCAGGGCCGTGGACGTACCGGCACCGGCCGCGAGGTTGAGGTCGCCTGCGAGGGCCTGCTTGGAGGGGGTACCCGCGTAGGAAGTTGTGGCAGCCGTCACGGTTCCCGTGGTCTGGTCCACGTTGACGGCGGACCCACCCGAGGAGGCGAGACCGTTGGAGGTGATCCGGCCGACCTCAGCCCCGTTGATGCAGATGGCGATGGTGCCAGCCGACAGGAGGTAGAAGCCCGAGTCGGAGTCGTTCTTGAAGGTGAACGATGGAGCCGAACAGGAGCCGTTGAGCACCTGCACGCTGGAGAAGGTCTGAGCCTGAGCCGCCGTCGCCCCGCTGAGGGCAATCAGGGCTGCGAGGACGAAGGCGGTAAGGGTTCTCACTTGGGGGTCTCCTGTTTGGGTTGGGGTGCGGCAGCCTTGAGTCTGGCCACCTCCACCGTGAGTTTAACGACCTCTTCCTCTAGCCTATCACGCTGTTGGATGAGGTGCTGGCCGTACTTGACGAGCCAAGGGATGTCGGGGCAGGCCACGTTGGGGTCTTGGGCCCAGGCAGGGGTTACAGCCCCCAGAGCCATAAGGGACGCGAGGATTCCAACTCTCACTTAGGGCTGCTTCGTGAGTAGAGCGACGGAGTAAGATTGGGAAGCCGTGGGCGTGATGCTTAGGGCCGTATCGTTGTCGAAGGTGATCCCGATGTTACCCTCTGAGGACACACGCCAGCCGACAATACCAAGGCCAGCCTGGGCCGTGGGCTTGTTCACGGACAGCACCATGTCGTCAAGCCGTGCGCCAGGGACAGCGAAGATCTCTTCTGCCGAGGTGTTAGCCGCCACTGCGGCAGGGGAAAGGGTCACGTTGACGTAGCGAAGCCTGAGGTCCCAGCCAGCCATTAGAAATACTTACCCTCCAGCTTGTTCCGCTTGTCACCTACGTTCACACCCTTCTTCTGCTTCTTGCGGTCCACGCCCTTGAGCTTGCGGGACATCTTCTTGTTCCCCTTGGCCTTGGTCATGGGGTGGATGCCCTTCTTGTCGGTACCCTCAGGCTTCGTGTTGGTGCTCTTGGCCGGGGACGCCGTTCCCGAGGCCACTGGACCCTTACTTGGCTTCACGCTTGTCTTCCTCCTGTAGGATAGCTAGGGCTTCTGGCAAGTTGCACAACTCCTCACACATCTCCCCACGTCCCGCCCTGCGACCACGTTCAAACTCTGTGGTACCCTTGGCTGCGAGTCGGTACTCGCGACCGGCTTGGCCCTCAAGGTACTTGCGGGCGGCAGGCCAGGGTACAAGGTTTATGTTCTCATGGGTGGTAGCCACCGTCAAGCCTCTTGAGCCTGAATGTGTTTGAGGGCACACCCGAAGCACACCCACTGACCTGACCACATATGAGACTCACCTTGGCACTTAAAGCAGGGTTGCTTGTTAGCTTCAAACCACCTGTCGTCCTCGGCGTAGTGATCCATTAGGCCCCCTCTGGGATCTGCTCAGTCATCGCCCGTGCGTCTTGACGGTTACCAGCTTCTGGGGAGTTGGGCATGGAAGGGGGTCGGCCTGCACCCCCGCCTGGCGTGGGAGCCCCCTTACCCTCAGTCAGCATCTGCATCATCTGCTGCTGTTGGAGGGCTTGCTGGTCCTGGGGGGTCATCTGCTCCACGATCTTGTCTAGGCCACGCTCCCCTAAGCCATCTCTCCAGATCCTCTTGAGGAGCACTTCCCAGTTGAGCTTCTTACCCCGCATCTGAAGGTCTTGGAGGAGCACGGGGCCCACTTTACCCAACATTCCCAACATGGCCACCATACGCTGGCTCTTAACCTGCATATCCTGTGCCTGGAGGCTCCCCACCCACTGAAAATCCCAATCCCCTACGAGGTCTGACACGCTAAACCTGCGCGCCGGCCAGTCCTGGGTGCCCGGAATCTTGATGATCTGCTGGGGATCGGCGTATTCCACGGTCAAGCGGTACAGGTCCCCCAGCAAAGGGGTGAAGATGCAATCCTCAATGACCTGGGCGGCATCCTTAATGTCGGCAAGGGCCAAGTTGAGCATACTTGACACCGCGAAGCCCGCACGGGGCATATTTCGCCCCGGCTGCCCGTCCGCCAGGGAGTTGGACCCTGAGAAGTTGTCGATCAGACCCAGCGTGAACTGGATACCTTGGAAAGCGTACCGGGAAATGTCTCGGGGCTCGAAGAATTTCACTCCCTCGGGGTCTGCCAGCCACTTGGCCCTGGGTCTAAACACGAGGCTTGAGTGCCTGTGGACCCGGTTGGGGTCAATGACCACGGGTGGGGAGAAGTTGGTAGCCTGACCCTCCAGGGCGATGTTGAACTGGTCGTTAAGAAGGACCTGCATAGGCTCCAGATCATCAAACATCCCCGTGGTGTACTGCTCACCAGGAAGATCACGGGCCACCGCCATCCGGTAGGGTGGCACAGGGAAGGGACGGGGGTTGTACCTAACCACCTGCTCCCCACCCGTGACGTTCCAGGCGATCCAGACTCTCTGCCAGCGCCCCTCACGTCGCGTCCACACTTCACTGATGGCCACGAACTGGGTGAGATCCTCGGACTTCTCCGTGCTCTGGAGAGAGGAGGGGTCCGTGAGGGCGTTCTCCTGCAACCGTCGTACCTGATGCTCGGGCCACTCGGGAGCGGTGAGATCTTCCCGCTTGAGGGGGGCCACAATTCCTGCTTTGGCCAGGGACTCATACTGGTCCCAGGGCAACATCAGGTCCTCAGACATCACGTGTAACTTCGTGGGGTCACTCACCGTCTCGGGGTACACGTAAAAAGCAAAGGGGTCCACCACGCGGGCCGTGGGCCAGACTTGCTTGGCAATGGTCCCGTCACGCTCAGGAATGTGGAGGACCTCCACCCCAGTCTTGATGATGACCCGGCCGTAGAGGCCCCACATTCTGAAGCACGTGCGGGCGAGGGTGTAAGCTTTAATACGCTTCACGAGGACATACCGCAACCAGCTTCTGATACTGTTGGCCTCAGCATCCCCGTCTACCCCGTCGATGTCCCCGGGGTATACCTCAAAGAAGTCTGCACTGGGGACCACCATCTGGGCCCCGCGCACGGTGAACTTCTCCAGGGCTCTACGAGCAGCGGGGACAAAGTGGGAGAACATCTCCGACTTAAACATGACCCGGGTAGCCCGACCCGTGTAGGCGGCGTGGAACAGCAACCAACGCTCGTCAATGGGGAGGCGACGGGAGCGGAGGTCCCTGACAAGGGGGCCCAGGGAGTCGGCTAACTCCTTGGCCTTGGTGGGGGAGAGGTGGGTATTTTCCTCAGGCATGTCTTGCCCCACACTCGGGGCAGCGGGGGTATGGGGGTGGCTCGGCCGTGAACCGGGCTAGCAGGGACTGGGTGAGCCATTCCTTGCGGGCCTGTGCGTGGCGACAGTAGGGAAGGATATCGCGGGCCATCAGCGCCTTCCCACCAAGCGGGCTTCCCTGAAGGATTCCTCCCACGTTTCCGGTGAGATATCCTGCGGCACCCAGTCTCCCATCCACCCAAAGTCCTTAGGGTTGGCGATAAGGGTGTCCGGGACAGGCCCCTGCCACTTCTCCAATTCTTGCATGAATCCCTCGTCTTGTCGAGCCGCCCGGTAGAGGTTCCAGCCGGTGTACCTCACCGAGTCCGCGATGTTGTCGTAGTAGCCGTCCTTGAGGGGCTTAGCGTGGGGTTTGACCTCCCCACCCCGGTCCTTGGCGAAGTGGTAACCACCTGAGAACATCTCAATGACTTCTGGACACTCCCGGTCCACCTCCAGGAGATAGTGCCCGCAGGGACACTTGGTGGAGAGGAGGTCCCGGATCAGGCGAACCCCGGGGTCCACGTCTCGCACCTGAGTGTACCGAAACTGAAGAGAATAGGGAGGCTTTGCCAACTCGATGATAGGCCCTGGGCCCTTATCGGATACCGCAGCACCCGCGGCGTCTCCAGCATCCACGTACATGTAGCGGTTGTGGTTGGGGAACCAGATCTCACCATGCTCCTCCACTTTCTCGGCTAGGGGTTTAGCCTCCAAGTCTTCCACGATCAACTCCCGGAGAATCCTCCAGTGGGGCCTTTTCTGGGTACAGCGGAACATCTGGTTCCAGGTGACTACGGGGTGGTGGAAGCCGAAGTCCCAACCACGGGCCACGGTGGCGTTGAGGGTGGGGAAGCTACCCACGTGCCAGGAGTGGTTGAAGGGGGGTCGGTACACGGGCTTCCCGTCGTAGTCGGTGCGGTATTCACCCGTGAGGACTCCCCGCAACTCCTCGGCCGTGTGGGTGAGTTTAAGCTGGGCGATGTACTCGGGGTCCAGGAAGGGGTTGTCCGCCGTACGGGACTTGACCATGCGGAAGGAGATGCTCACCATCTTCCCGGCCACGTCTACGGTGCGGATCCAAGAGCCCTCACTGGGGAAGAGCTTCTGAATCCAGTGACCCTTACGGGGAGGGTTGGTGAGGAGCATGGCTTTCAGGTACTTGCTGGCACGGGGAAGACGCAATCTACCCATGAGGTTCTTGAAGGTGGTCTCGGGCTCCTCCTGGGCCTCGTCCACGGCGAACCAGCCGTACTCTGGCCCGAGGAAGCGGCCCAGGTCTTTAGTCTCCCTGAAGGTCACCTCGGAGCCGTTGTCCCGGTAGATGATGCGGCCGGGCCAGCCGTCGCGCATCTCCCGGAACTCCACGTCAGCCTTGGAGCGATCCAGGACCTCCAGGAAGATACGCTGGGTAGAGTCCCTGAGCTTGGGGAGAGAGCGGCGTACGACGATCCCCAAGTTCCCGGGCACGTGGGATGAGAGCAAGTGGCCTAAAGCCATGGCAGTGAGGGTCTTCATGCTCCCGTAGCCCCCTACCTGTGCGACCACACGCTCGGGGGCATCCAGGACGGTCTGCTGGGTGGGGAGGATGTGGTGGTGGGTGCCTGTGCCGCCCAGGGGACAGGGGGCCATGCGACACTTGGGGAAGAGTTCCTCAGTGCGCACTTAGAGGTACGACCCAACCTGCTTCTTGACCCGTTCCTCTTCCTCAAGCTCCCAGTCCCTTTGCTTCTTCTCCCTCAACTCCCGCTCCTCACGCTCAGCCCGCTCCTCGTCAGACTCTACAGGGATTGACTCACCCCTGTCGGCGGACCAGCGGTAGCGAGGGCTCACCGAGGAGTCTCCATGTGCCCCAGCGGGTGGATGTTCTGTACCATCCCAGCCGGGATCGTGGTTACATCCCGCACGTCCCCGTCATGGAAGAACTCCGCAGCAGTCTTCAGGTGAACAGCCGTGGCCTCCACCACGATCCCCACCGTGACCGCCTGGGCCAGTTCGGCACCCTCAAGCTCAGTGTGGAAGGTGGCGTCCTGCCACTGGACCGCGACCAAGGTGGCACGGGTGGGCCACTGGGGGCCAGCGTTGTACAGCTTGAGCCACTTCTTGTAGGGTTTCCACCTGGTCATCACTTGGTCTCGGCCGGCTTCCAGTCATCCATGGCCTTAGGGGTCTTCCTTGGCTTGCCCTGTAGCTGCGCCAACCACTTGAGAACGTCTACCAGGGTCTTACACGTGGGGTCGTCCTTCTCGGGAGCGGTGACCTTTCCACTGGGGAGGGTGATCTTACCCGTACGGGTAAACTCGTCCAAGGCTTCCCAGGCATCCTTGGTAAGCTGCTCCTGGCTGCGAGCCATTTACCCTACACCTGGCATCTGCCTCAGACGCTGGCAGAGGAGATCCACCACCGCACACACAGCGCGCTCTTCCTCAGGGGTTAGGTGGCCCAAGCCGTACGTGGCCCCGGTCCCAGCCACCAGATTGAGGGCCTCTTCGCGGTTGATCTGGCTCACGGGGTGGACACGTTCTTGGATGGCGGGATGCAGTAGTGGGTAGGCATCTCGCAGTTAGAGAAGAATTCCCCCTCATCCGCCCGTGGCCCACCCTCCCAGAAGGGGGCGACAAGACTTGGCTCTCCCTGCTTCACGCGGTCTACGGACAAGGGCTCCAGGATGTACTCGTACATGAGGTAGTCGTAAGCTACCGCTGCCAGGGGACACAGGAGCATCCCCACGATGGTAGGGGCCAGGAACACGGTGCAGCCAATGGCCACGGAGGCAGCCGTGGTCAACCTGCTGAACTGGGTGAAGAGATGGACCTGACGGATGGGGTCCGAGAAGGCTTCCCGAGTACGTTGGGGGGTTTTCTCAAGGGCCCCGATAACTCCCGCACATCCTGCAAGCAGGGTGACAACCAGGAGGAGGGCCCCGAGTCGGCGCACGAGGTTACTCGTGACGGACAGGGACAAGGGGGACTTGTCGGACACGCTCCACGATACCCGCCAGCTTCACGCTAAGTTCGTCCAGGGTGGCCCGGGCTTCCTCGGGGGTCGCTGGATCACCACGGAGAACCTCTACGATCTTGAGGGCGTTGTCGATCAGGCTGGGGATCATGGGCAGTAGCTGAAGGGCGACCGGGATGATAGCTGCCACTTACCTGTCCTCCTGAGACGTGAAGGTGCTGAGGGCTTCCACAGCCAAGCTGGAGAGGTCTGCTGCCAAGCCACGGATAACCGCCTCAGCCTTGTCCCGGGAGGCGGTATCCTGAGCCTTGTTGGCCGCTTCCCACATCCCTACAGCCAAGGGGTACGTCTGCTTGAACCTGACCTGGAAGGCCCGGTACTTGACGCAGGTGGCTCCGGGGATCACGAGGTTGGTGCAGCCGGCGTGGATCTGGGCCGAGACCTGGATGAACTGCTCCCCCACCACGTCTAGGGCCACCCCTGCAACGAAGAGGGACTTGAAGCTCGTGTAAGCTCCGCAGCCCGTGAGGAGAATGCTGAGGAGAATGAGAGGGAGGTAGCGTCTGAAGTGGCTCACGTGCGCACCTTACCCACGCCGGCACGCAGGGCTGCCAGCCCCACAGCTTCCAGGACCTGCTGCACGTTGATCTCCTGGGTGTGCCCCAGCAGATACCCGAGGATGTTATAGGCCAGCATCCCGAGGGCCACGAGGTAGGTCTTGTAACCTGTCAGCATCTCTCAACCTCCCGTTCCAGTTAGGGTGACCTCAAGGGTGGTATCAGGGCCGGCGAAGCCGCTGAGACGGGAACCACCCCTGAGGGCCCTGAGGTAATTATGGGGGAGGGGAAGGTGGGAGTCAAGGGGTACCTGGACGGTAGCATCGGTGTCGTCTACTTATAAGTAGCAACCGTAAAGAAGTATAATATAAGCAGACCACTTATAAGCTTATAAGGGAGAGTATATTACCAGATTATCAGCAGGGGCCCCCTCCCCCCTGCTATGTCTGGATTATAGGACCCCGTGCCAAGTTGTCCCCTTGTCCGAATTACTGGGCACGAGTAAGTCTTACAAAGGTTCCTAGAGGTTGGGGTCTCTGGGGAGCAGGGCCAAACGTGGCGGGTGTGAGGGACGTATCGCGATAGGGCCACGCGCGCAAGGTCGTGCAGAGCCATGCGTGCAAGCCGGGAAGAGCGAGGGACCCGGCGAGCCGAATTGGCACGGATGCAAGAACGGGGCCAGGTACACTTGGCACGCTACTTGCTAGCGCCGGCCCTGGCACCCAGCTTGCACCCTGCACAACCTGGACCGGCTCCCACCTATAGCTAGTTACAAGTGCAAGCAGCGTGCCACAATCACAACATTCTTGCCCGGGTAGGCGTGGTCAATGATAACAGGTACTTAACACTTCTGCCCTACCTTGACGCGGCGCGTAGACGGGCAGGTTTGCAACCCACCTTACAAGTGTCTCCTAAATGAGACAGTGTAAGTACGTGGAAAAACGCAATAGTGGGAGTTTCTCCCATTAACAGGTTACACCCCTACACGCTGGCACGTGGCCTGCAACCTGCGGCATGGCATGATGACCCCATTCACGTTGCAGGGGGGACACTGACATGCTCTCAGTCTACGGCTGTAAGACGAAGAAAGATCTCAAGGCCAAGGTAGGCGTCGAGGCGTCGTGCGTGTTCCAGGAAACGTCCATGTTCGGTCCCGAGTACAAGGGCCAAGGTTCCTACCCCGTGGTCGGTCCATCGCCCACGGAGCGCAAGTGGTACGCCACGGTCAAGGTTGACGGCGCGGGGCGCATCGTGAGCGTCAAGTGATGATCCGCTACCGCTTCTACGTAGGCACCACCAATGCGGAGGGCCCCGTGTCTCACGCGGAGTGTGAAGCGTACCTCGTGAAGCTGTACGGGGGATACTCTGCGTCCGACGTGCGCGGCGCGTGGTGTGCCGGCGACGGCCACGTGGTCGTGGAGGCAAGCGTGGTGTACGAGGTGCTGACCGAGGAAGTATCCGGTACAAGTATCGCAAGGGCTATGGACGACGCTCTCACCCTATGCCAGCTTGCTCAACAGGAGTCTGTGCTGTGGACGTGCGAGCGAGTGTATGGGGGGTTTGCAAGTGCCCAAAGCTAAGCGCCCGTACGACCAGCTGGGGAAGATCATCGCATTCGAGCAGGGGGAGCTTGGGGAGGAAGAGATACTCATACTCTTCCAAGACCTTGTAGACTCAGGACTGGCGTGGAAGCTGCAAGGTTCGTACGGGCGGACGGCTAAGGCATTGATTGAGGAGGGACTGATACATGCCTAGGCGTAAGTACGTCTGTAGCAAATGCCACGCGACCCTGCGAACCTTAGCGGGTTGGATATGGCATTTTGAGTTATCCCCGGGGTGCCGGCGTGCCTAGGTCCGCGCCTGCTCAGCTGCGTTTCGAGTTCATCGTCGAGGATAGCTTTCGGGCACGTTCCAAGGCTATCGACCGCTACCTCGATGCGAGCCGCGATAAGTACCTCAGCATGGGACAGATGATTGCCCCAGACCTGGGGAATTGGACCCAAGTCTATTCTCGCGCAGCGTTTGCCATCCTCAGCGCCAATGTTCCTTTTGACTTTGCGGTCAAGGCGTTAGCGTACGTCAACAGGCACAAGGGTGACGTAACTCCTAGAGGAATCGCGCCCTATGGTATGGTGCCGGCTAAGGCTAACTACGTCAACGCTATCCCTGTAGGCAAGGGTTGTCTCACGTGGTGTCGGCAAGGTAAGGAAACCTGCCACGCTCACCGCTTGCGCTTGTGGAAGTCCGTGAATGGTCTAGGGCTGTGCAAGGCTAGCTTCCTCAGCGCCCTGTTGGAGCCGTTAGACGCGGACGTGGCTTGTGTGGACACTCACATGCAAACGGTTTACCTTAGTACGTCAGGGTTCAAGAGATTAAACCTTAGCACGTACCTTGAGGTTGAGGCTAAAGTGCGCCAAGTGGCCGAACGTCACCACATAGGCACCTTCATTGCACAGTGGGCCATTTGGGATCACACGCGCGGTAGTCTCACGGATCATGCTGTATTTCCGGGCACCCACAAGGGATAGGGGAGGCAGCATGCATTCACTAGACGTGATCGTGGTGTGCAACGTGGCGCAGGTTCATAAGGAGTTTGACGGGGCCGTGGACGAAGGGGACTTGAATGTGGCCCGGCAGATTGCCAAGGCTAACCCCGACCTGTACGTACAGGATGGGCGCAGGCGGGTACCATCCGGAGCGTTCCAGGTGGTAGCGGTCGCTAGCGATGGGACACTCATTTGCGAAGATGAAACCGGACGCTACAATTGTGGGGAAACACTCGAAGAGTTTGGGCCCCACAACCTGTTTCAGAACGAGAGCAGGATGATCGAACGCACGTACCGGGATGAAGGGGGAGAGGCATGAGCAGTCACTGTCAGGCAGTGTCGATGGTTGCTGGTTTGGGTGATGTTTTCGGCCAGACGCTCAAGGAGAAGAACGCCTGGAAGGTGCGAATGCTCAAGGCAGGTCTTGAGGCGCAAGGGCTCACGTTTCCCGACGACTGGGATACCGTGAGCGAAGCTGACAAAGAGAGACGCTTGGATGAAGTTCTGGCCCTGTTGAAGCAAGCGTAAGCGTAGTGTTCGAGGTAGTGGTAGTCTTGGCGGTACTGGCCTTAGTGGTGGGGCTTGGGAGGGAGTAGGGTCATGAACGACTGTAATTGTGGGCTCCCCAGCTTGCACGGGCAACCGTGGAGAGCATAGCCCCCGAGACGTTTGAGCAACGCCTGGCCCGTGAGGTAGCGCGAGGACTCATGATAGGGTTTCGTATCCTCGAAGGTCGCTGTCCTGTGTGTGGGGCAAAACCGTGCGCGTGCCCGACAAAGGGGAAGTGAGATGATCTGTCAGGACTGCCGGGACCCTAACGTCACCGCGTTTGTACCTGCTGGTCGTCCGCGATGGCAGCTGTGCGAGCCCTGCCTCGACCTTCGCTACCTCGACTGGTACAAAAGGGAAGTGACCAAGTGGGGGTTCAAGTGAACTCCATCCCCATGATCCAAGCGTGCGCCGGGGGCCAGTGTCAGAAATACGACTCCGACCTCTGGAATGGAGTGGATTGGGCAAAACTTCCCTCAAGTCCCAGTGCGATCTACGACCTCTGCCCCGAAGCCTACCTCGACCCGGGGTGTGACTCGGCAATCCACCGCCAGATGCTTGTATCCGTCAAGGTGGAGGGTTGGCCTCGTGTCTAGGGACCCCGACGATATCCGAGACGAATGGGAGGATTCTAGGGATGAACGGGGAGACGACTTCCGCTGTCACGGGTGTGAGCGACCGACACCTGGGGGGCGCTTGTGCCTCAGGTGTCGTGAGGAAGGGGGCCTCGACCCCCTCGACCAGGGGATTGAATGGTGATGGGTGAGGTACGAGTCTGGCGGGTTGAGAACGCGGAGGGAAACGGGCCGTATCACAGCGCCTCGACCCTGGAGGAAACGTTTGGGAAAGGGTGGGACAGGGTATCACTTGCGTGGCCTCGACACGGGAAGGTTTCGCCTTGGGATGATGAGGGCCGCTACGTCTTCACGTCCAAGCGTCAACTGCTCGACTGGTTTGACCCGAGTATGCTCAAGAAGCTGATCCCCTTGGGGTACAAGGTGCGGTCCTACGTGGTCCAGGCTGATCGTGTGGTGCCGGGGAATAGGCAAGCCTTTGTACGAGGTAAGATTGCATGACTTGGAGATTGGATGATGAGTGAGACTTGCCTTAAGTGTAAGGGTAAGGGATGGATCTGGAGCCGCTACACGTCACGATGGGGAACCTGCTTCGACTGTGGAGGCACGGGTAGGGCATGACCCCCCTCGACCTGGGGGCCCACGCCTCGACCCTAGCCCGCAAGTACGGGGACGACGCCGCCCAAGAGGCGGTACTGGCCCTTTTGAGGCGTTCGACCTCACCGAACAACGTGGGCGGGTTCTTGCATCGGGTGGCATACTTGAACTCGGATCAGGTTGTGGCTCGACGGGGGTCCCATCGACCCGGGGCACCACGTAGGGAGTATGTGGAGGTATCCGACGCAACACTCAAGGTCGAGGCTGTCCAACTACGCCGGGCCGAAGCACGGCAAGAACTTGAGAGGTTGGGGGTAAACTTGATGGATGAATGTAACCCGGAGGCCCCGTGAGCGCGGTGAGGGCGCGGTTCATGAACGGCGAGATCATTCTTACAGCACAGTCCCCTGTTGGACGCGCGGCCCTTCAGGGGATGTACGACGAGGGTCATCTGCACTTCGTCGCCGGCGCGTGGTCAAAGATCAGGGGCGAGCTGCTCCTCCGCCCGTCGGTCATAAGGTGGCGACGGCCGTTACGGGGACTGGGCGCGGAACCTATCAAGCGACGTAAGAAACCGGAGGCCCCGTGAGCGCGCACCCATGTCTATCGATTCCGTACGGAACGCGCTGCCCGCACGGCTGGACGCGCGTCAAACGGAAGGAAGTCTCATGACCGCGCCCGGCGAGGGGACGGAGGGGGGCGTGAATACAGCAAAGTGTGGTGTGACGAACATCGCGGCCTGTGCGTGGGTTGAGCTACACGCCGAGATCACGCGGCTCACGGAGTTCGGCGGCAAGCTCGCGAGGGCGAAGGACGACGAGATCGCGCGGCTCACGGCGCAACTGCGGGTAGAACAAACGTGTTCAAGGGCACGACAGGAGGCTCTTGCCAGCGTTGTCAAAACCTGGGGTGCCTCTCTTGACCTTCTTCAGCAGTTAGTACAGGACGTGTGCCCGCAAGCTGGCCCCCATTTCAAGGACAGGGATCTAGACCGGGAGGAGTTGAATAACTTGTGCGCTGAGGTCGAGACACACCTCTACCTGTACCGGGGACAGGCGTGAGTACCCCTAAACTCCCCGGACAACCCCGCACCGTCAACCTGGGGAGGTTCAAGTCAGCGGTGGAGGATGGGTTGACCCTCAGAGAACTTATGCAACGTTTCGACCTTAGGTTGGAGGTATGCCGTGAACTGCGGCACGAGGTGATGTCCGATGTACCAGGGTGGCGGGCTAAGACCGGCCCACGAGTTGAGGGAGCATCGTCAAGTGTTCTAGGTCCAGGACATCACTACGGGAAAGGTTGGTGAGAGGTGCTACTTAGTGAACTCGCGGCGCTTCGAGAGCTTCGTGACCTAGTGGGAGCCAGAAGGTGCCCCGGATGTAGTCGGTTCCAGCTTCCTGGCTATAAGTGCCCGACCGATGGGTGTGCGGAGGGGGAGTGAAACGTGGACTTCTACCCTAACCTCGACAAGGTGGTATACCTCTGTGGGACCTGTGGGCAGAGGTTGGTATTCATGGGTCCTGACAGCGATCAACCCTACTGCTACACCAAGGGGTGCCGGCAGGGGGAGGGGCACCCCCAACCCGTGGCCTACAGGAAAGCGCACGCCAACAAAGTCTTCAAACCCTCCTCCTGAACACCTCCCCCCGTTCCTCTGGCGTCAGGGGGCGGGGGGCTTCCTCGACAGCTGGCGTCAAAGTGGTCCCCTCCCCCACGTCCTCCAACTGGATAAGGAAGGACGCCCGTTCCATAGCAGAACGTGCCTTGATACCCGTCACTTTGGCTATCTGGACCCCAGGACGGTTGGCCACTGTCTCAATGGCGAAGGAAGCGTCAGATCCGGCCAGGATATCCGTGGACCCCGACGCCCGGTAACGCGCGGCCCGCTTCCCCTCGACGGGGGGTTTGTTCATGTGGTGGGTGATACACACCGTGATCCCCTGGCGGGAGATGGGCTCCAGGTGGTGCCAGAAGGCCGCGATGTCTGCCGCTTTGTTTTCGTCACCCACCAACACTCGACGCAGGGCATCCACGACCACAAAGTGAGGGGAGAACTTTTGTTCCCTGAGGTATGCCAGAAGAGTTGACGCCCCGTAGCCATCGAAGCGGACCCCACGCCGGGAGAGGTAAGCAATTTGGGGGGTGCCACCCATGGGTGAACCCGTGTTGAGGCGCTTCACCCGACGCCTCAGTTCCAACTCGTTCATTTCTTCATCAACGTAGAGTACGCGGCGGGGTTGGGGTATGTTGAATCCGAGCCAAGGGGCCCCAGCACCTAAGTGTAGTGCCAGGTGCAACATGACCCAGGACTTGAAGGTCCCGAATTCACCGTAGAAGACCACGCGGTCTCCACGGGCCACAAGGGGAGCCACATCCCAAGTGATCTCGGGCAAGGGTTGAGCTACCACGTCAGCGTGCAAGAGTAAAGGTTTATCAAGGATCACAACGTACCCCAGCGCGCAAAGATCACGTTACGCTGCAAGAGACGGTGGGCCACCCAACGATGCCGACCATCGAGAATACGAAACCGACCATTGGGGACCATCTGGATATGGACAGGCGGAACGGTACCCCCCTCACTAAGGTGACGGCAAAGAGAAAGAACACGGGGGTCGTATGGAACACGGTCAATGCCCACGAGGTCCAGTGGCACCCAACCTGAGTGCCTCACAAGGCCCACTCCGGCGTTCCCAACTTGAGGTCCCCCCTCGAATGCGCCGGCCACCCGAAGTCCACTTTCCCATGACACACGGCGCACAGCCTCGCGTAACTGAGGGGGTGTTTGCGCAGGTCGTGGTAACGCCGGCTCTGACCACGGGAGCGGCCCCCAAGGGGCGTGGGGGCCACGTGGGCCATCTCACACCGCTTGTCGGACCTGCACACCTCGCAGGGGCCTGAACGCCAGGATGTCAACTTGAGGGCTACCCGGTGGCGGTAGTTACGCTTGCGCTCGGTGGGGGTCACGAGTGAATGTGGCGATTGGTTGTGTAAACGATCACCCAATGACCAAAATGAACCCGCCAGCTACCATCGGGCCAGTATTGGAAGAATGGTTCTGAACGCCATGAGCGGAAGACTGTCAACTTGCCCACCTTGATAATCATGGTAGCCACGAAGCTGGTTTGGCCCGCGACGGGTGTCGGGCCCTCACCGACTCCACGAACTCTTCGACACGGGGTTTGTTCTCTAAGCCTTGGTCCTCAAGCACAAAGAGTGCCAGGATCACCGCTTGACGTTGGGAGAGTGTGTAAGCCTTACACACCCTCTGGATGAACTCGTACTGCTCCCGGGGCAGGGAGGGGATGGTGAAGTTGAAGGGTTTGAAGGGGGTCATTTCTGACCACAGCGGCAGTGACCCGTGTAGTGATCGATAAGGTGTAAATCACCACACTCTTCCTTAGGTGTACACCCTCCCTTAGCGTCTCGTTCCTTAAGGACTTGCGAATACGTTACCTCGTGGCCATAGACGTGAACCCGTTTCTGGTACTCACCCCAGCATCGTTCGCATGCAGGCACGGTCTCTCCCTTTCTTGGATAAGGGGAAGTGAAGGGGCCCCTTATATACAGCCTCTCCACTTATATTATACTTCTTTACGAGTTCCCCTTATAAGCAGCCCTCGCCTTGTCGTACTCCTGGAGACGAAGGATCACGACCTCGGTGTTCGTGTTCCCCCACTCGTACCGGGCTACCTTCAGGTGCCACTCTGAGAGTTCAGCACGGAGCTTGTCGGCTGCTTTGATGAGTTCTTCCATTGTTTATCTTCCTCCTCCTAACCATTC
>ERZ1292637.530-Hain-H14-01um-R3-530-length-21001-cov-4_pt1 | contig 21001 bp, 25 predicted proteins | sample MGYA00564405_ERZ1292637 | MGnify/ENA primary metagenome ERZ1292637 (study PRJEB36523, sample SAMEA6512645) | groundwater metagenome | collected 2019-01-09 | study: AquaDiva: Metagenomics assemblies of 32 groundwater samples | reverse complement strand
GTGACTGAGAAGGCCTCAGTGCCTGCTGAGTTCTCAACGACAAGGAGCTTCGCTTTCTGGGTCGACGCGCCCCGGATGATAACGGGGACGTCGCCTGACCCTGGGGCCGCTGTCAGTTCTGCGATAAAGGTATTCTGTCCCAGATGATCAGCCATGTTATACCTCGAAGACTGCGTCGATGGTGACCGCGTTGTCGAAGGCGTCCGACTGAGCGACGACGGCACGAAGACCGGTTCGGAGGTAGATGCCGTGGTTGTTGTACGCGCCCGTCGCGGCCGTAGTGACCGCAGTGCCGGCCTCGTCCTCGCCCGTAGTTGTGACAACGTCTCGGAGGGTATACGTCCCCGGAGTTGTCGCGTAGTTCGTCTTCGTCATGACGGTCGGCGCAGCGTCCGTGATCGCGTCACGGAAAACGAGGTCGAAGGTCGACGGAGACAATGGGTTCAACGTGATCGCGTAACCGTGCCACAGGCCAGGACCCTGCCAGATCTGGGCTTGTCCGGCACCCGCACCAGCTGCACCGGTCGTCGTGACGTTGACGCTCTTCTTGACAAGCGGCTTGTACCAGAGTGAAAGGACCTGGGGGCCAGTGACGTCAAGTGTCACGTTGACGAAGAGGCCCCGCGTGAAAATGACGCCTGTCGAGACACCTGCTGTAGCCGTCCCGGCGACAAGATCTGCGTCACCCTGAATGATGACGGGGACAGTCGTCCCGAGGTCGGTGGCACCGGTCTGTGTGTAAATTTTCGGTCCGCCTGTGCCGAAGCCGTCGTGGATGTCGATGACGGTTCCCGCGTCTGCTGACGCGTGGAAGTCAGCCGTTAGCGCAAGGAGGATGCCTGCCCCTGTCGCGAACTGGTACGTCGCTCCTGCACCTGGCTCTGCCGAGATACCGAGGCTCTTCTGTCTGAACTTGATGTTTGCCACTGCGCTCTCCTTCGAACTAGAAGCTAGTCACCAGGCCAGCACGGAGCCGTGTGGCCGTCTTTCAGTAGACATCGCCGCTCTAACGTGCAGAGGCCCTTGACCGTCTGCACGCTAGAGAGGATGGACCCATAGCTGACACGCGAGCGCTCGGATAACGGGATCTGTGACTCGGCCTTCTGCCGAGCGATATCCCGGTGTTCCTTCGTACCCGTGTAGCCGTCTGGTGAGCCCTTGATGTAGTTCACTTACTTGATTGACCTTGCAGCAGCGCAGAAGATGTAGTCACACTCTGCCGCGAGGTTGTCCGTGGCTGCACGAGCGGTGACCGCGATGAACGGAGCCATCGCTGTCGTGGCCGTAGCTGTGTCTACGATGGCACCCCGGTACTCCAGAGGTCCCACGCCGTCTCCTGCCGTGTAGCCCGAGGGCACACGAGACATCGAGAAGAAGCCAGCGCCTGTGCTGTCCTGCTCGATCCGGAGGACGAACGGGTCGTCTGTCGGAGGCGCATCTCCAGTAACGGCCGCAGCGAACGTTCCGACTGTGCTACCCTTGGTAGCCACCCCCCGGAAGACGTCGGTCGTCTGGTCGGTGTCGAACGTCCAACATGCACCGTTCGTGACGTCAGAATGGTCGGTGACAGCGTCCGACGAGGTGACGTTCCAGATGCCTCCGGCAGCGCCGGTCGAGATGATCGGCGAGACCATCCCTGCGTTCAAGCAGACCGTCGTGATGACCGGGAGGACGATCCTGGTCTCGAAGACTAGGGTCGAGTTTCCGAGGTTCAGAGTGGTCCAGTTAGCGGATCCCTGCACAAGTTCGCAGTCGTCGTCGCCTGTTCCCGTGACACCCCTGATCCAGCCGCCGTGACCTCCGTCAGCGCCACCGGCCGTCAGACCAGTAACCCAGGCGGTACCAGCAGTCTGCTGGACCTGGACTGTGTCCCATGCATCCGGGTTCATGACCTGTCCGGTGAAGTCGTCGTAGAGGATGACCGCACCCGAGGGCTCGTACCACGAAGCTCCCCGGAACAAGAGCCTCTTGTCGGTATACTCCATCCCGCGTGATCCACGGTCGGTTAGTGCTCCTGATCTTGGCATTTCGTGTCCTTGTCTCCCGATGATTAGTCGGGCGTTTGACTAGACCCTGAATGGGGGCCTAGGTGCAGGGGTGCCCCACCTGGGTCACACCCCTGCCCTTTGGTCTTCTCTACGCGGCCGACTTCAACATTTGACCGCGATTCGTGACCTCGACGCCTGCAATGCCGTAGCACGCAGACGAGACGACGTAGAACCCACGAAGGGTAGCACGTCTCTCGATCTCGACCCTCGGAGCCCAAAGCTCCTTGATGCCGAGGCACTGCCCCGAGACGAAGACGGAGCCCTGGCGGAGGGACGAAGCCGAGGCCACCAGAGAAGTCTGGTAGACGTCAACCTCGAATAAGCTCCCCCAATAGCCACGACCGTTGGTCGCAGCGGTGACAGCGCCTCTCGGAACCCCACCCTCACCGGCCGTCTTGATGGCCGTTGTGACTGCAGTTTCCGAGCGGAGCTCTCCAGTCTGCTTCGGGTGAAGGTATCCGACAAGCGGACCAGTCGCAGCGTCCCGCTGCTCGATCGCCGAGATCGCGGCGAGTAGGTCGGACGGCGTCAGGGTCGACGCAGCCGTAGTACTCGTCCCGAAGCCGTCGGCGACGCCTGCAATGTCGGTCTCGACCTTCTCGTGCGTCGAGTCCGTAAGCAGCCTGCTAACCTGAGCGATCGCCTGGATGAGCGAGACCGCAATCAGCATGTCGGAGACGGTCGTCATCAGCCCGACCTCAGCCGCCGTAGCGGTCTGCTTCGAGGTCGTGATGTCGGTGACCGTTGTGTAGTCCGTACCCTGCGTGAACGCCGCAGAAGCACCCGGGTCGTCGAGCAGGGTGAACGAGTGTGCAGTAGAGTCACCCATGCTCGGAGCGTGCCACAGGATGTTCCGTGGGGTCACCGCGGGACGTAGTTCAGGAAGCATCTCCGCCGCGAACGTAGCCGCAACGAAGGTGTCATCCATGTTGCCAGTAGTCGCGCCACCAGCCATGTTTTGCCTTTCCTCTTTCTATCGGTCCGAGGGAAAGGTCTTGAGGGCCTCGATCTCGGACATGTCTACTTGTCCGTCTAGGTAGAGCTGCTGGGCTTGCGCCGGGTCTGCGGCTACCAGCTTCGACCACGCCTCTCGGGTAATCTTGCCGGGAGCCTGGGCGTTACCGACCGTCACAGGGGCGAAGCCCTGGTCAGTCGCCGACGCCCCACCTTCGGGCGGGACAGCAGTTCCCTCTGGCTCTGTAGGTGCAGAGACAGGAAGTTCGTTCTCAGTCGCGAAGGCCAGGACTTGCTCCTTCGTCACCTGGGCTGCCGTGACCTCAGGGTTGAGGGCACTGAACAGCTTGACATGCTTCGGGTTGAGGCCCGAGTCCTTGAAGATCCCAGTCAGGGTGTCATCCCTCTGAGACGCGAGAGTCTGGACCTCGAACGGCCTGAGCCGCTCGATCTCCTTGTCTCTGTCCCGGAGGAGCTTTCCCAGCCGGTTACGCTCCTTGATGACGGCGGCGACCTCCTTGCTGTCGTCTTCGTCATCGTCCTCGAACGCGAAGGGATCGATCTCAGTCATGCGCTTCTTCTCCTGACTGTCAGGGGGTGTGCGGGCAGACCGAGCATCGTCCTGTTAGGACGGATTCGGTCTGGGATGGGGTGACGAGACCTGACCCCGTTGACGATCGCCGGACCCGAGCTGGCTGACCGGTGGCTTTAGAGCTACCACAAGCTGTACATACAGCATACCACATTCGCTCTGGCTTTTACACTACTACCACTAGGCCTGGGGGCGATACTGGTCCGAAGCGGCAAATCCGCCACCCTCGGCGGCCTCAGGCGCCGCTCTCGGCTGGAAGAACGCCTCCTCTTGCTTCATGATGTGCTCTATCGTCTGGCGGACCTGGGTCTGGTTCTTGCCTCCGAACACCGCCTGCTCGATCTTCTTCTTGGTCAGGCCGTATCCCTGGATCTTCGACAGCGGCAGGACCTTCAGAAGCTGTTCCGCCATGCTCTGGAACCCAGAGGTCAAGGCCGCGTCTGACAGTCCCTTGTCTGCGATCCGGCCAACAAGGCGGGGGTTGAGGGCGAGGTACTTGTCGGCCCCCCGCTTCAGTGTGATACCTGCCTGGGTCGCGGCGTACCGAGCACGAGACAGGTTCCAAACCTCGAGCCACTTCCGGTTGCCCTGGCCGGCGATGAACTTGAGCAGCTCCGCGTCGTTCATCTTACCCGGTTTGGCGTAGCCCTCCTGGACCAACGCTTTCTTGAACTGCTGGTACAACGGACGGTTGTTCGTCAACTGGGCGACAGCGTCGGCCTTGAAGCTGAACTCGGCGGGAGAGACCTTGTTCTTGATCAACCACGCCCCGAGCGATTTGTTGAACACGATGCCCGCTCGCACCGCGATTGCTTCGAACGCCTCCATGTTCGCCTTGTACTCCATCTCGGCCAGGCTGGGGCCAGGGCTACCACCACCGCCGCCATCATTCTGGTTACCGGGGTACGCATCGGCGTACTCCTGAGTCTTCCGGAGCCACTTCATGAAAACCTTCTGCGTGAAGCCCGAGTAGACTGCCTGGTCGATGAGCAGTTTGATGTTTGCAGTCATCTTGACATCGAGGTTTCTGACAACAGAGACGAACGACTTCCTAGTCGGCCCACCACCTTCGCCGTCGCCACCGCCACCACCACCGCCGGGGGGCGGGGTTCCGTCTCCTCCACCTTGTGGCATCTGTCCCTCCTTTACATCGTGATTCTGAGTAGTTCAAACGGTATGAAGTCGCTGGAAAAGTTACCGAACAGGACTGCCTCATATAGTGGGACGCCGAGCCTCTGCTCCAACCCTCTCGCAGGTATCGAGTACGACAGGTCGATCCATAGCTGGTCGAACTCTGGATTTCGCGCACGCTCCTGCTCTATCCCGCGGTAGAGCCGCAGCTTGAGCCACGTCGCATCGGCCGAGAAGCCACGGGGGGAGAGTTCTTTCCCGACGAGGATTCTGGAGACAGTCTTCGCGGACCCGACGAAGCGGGACCAGGAGTCGTTCCCCTGTCCGTAGCCCGCTTCTGTCAGCCGGACAGCGGGCACCGCTTCGACCATCTCGAGAACTGCCCTCCCGTTCTGTCCGTACTTGGATGCAAGATGAATCCGTTCAGAGGCGGCTCTCGCCAGGATCTGTTCGTATTCGTTAGAGCTGTATGAAATGCCGTACTTGTCGATGAGAGCGTACATATTAGCCTCTGCGTTGTTGAAATCCTTCAAAAGTCGTTCTCTCCCCCTGAAGTCAGGCAAGGTCCCAACCTTCTCCAGCTGAAACTCCGTCAGCCACGTCGGGGGCCGTGTTGTCCACGCCAGGACTGCAGACTCCTGCTCGGCTGGGTTCTTGTTCCCGAAGAAGACCTCTTCCGGCGTCGGGAACGTTACCCCGTTATGGTTCACGTTTCCGACGTACGAGTTGTTGATGTTCTTGATTTTCTCGTAGACAGCGCTAGCGTTGATACCAGACGAGGTCAGCCTGTTAGCCTCGTCGTACAAATCCTCTACCTTGCTGAAGTACGGCGTCAGGACGCTGTTGTAGTACCAGGCGAGGTCCTTACCGATCTGTGTCGTCGGGGCCCCGAACTCGCCTTCTGCGGAGAACAAGGCCTTCAACTTCCCCACGACGTAGCGGAACTCAGCGGCTCTCATCCCGCTCTCTCCCGTGAAGAAGGGGCTCATCTCCTGGAGAAGCTCGATCGTCTGACTGATCCGCTCGATCTCGTACGTGTTCTGCGGGATTCCGTACTTCTTCGCCCACCCGCCTCTCGCCGCCTCGAGTTCTCCAGCCGCCCGCGGGTTGTACTCTTTCCAGCGGTTCCACGCCTCCGTGTACTCCGACATGACTCCGAGCTTCTTGAAACCGTTCGTCAGGAGGTCTGGCGCGTTGTTTCCGACGTCCCGAAGGGCCGCGTTCTTCTGGTCGATGTAGAACTTGTAGCTCTCGACCGCCGCCAGCTTGCGGAGGTACTCGTCGGGCTCGAGGATGTTGATCTCCCCTGTGTAGACCCGGTCCCAAAACTCAGTGTCTCCAGCGGGCTCGTATGGTAGCTCGCGTTCAGCCTCTCCATACGCCGTATACCCGATTGTATATGCCAAGCTGTTCGGGTGCTTTTCGAGGTAATTCTTGACCAGCCGACGTTGGCGCTCTGTGTAGCCCTGGCCCTCCTTGCCTGCAGGCTTGACGACCTCGAGATAGAACTCGTTCCACTTCTGGCGCTCCTTCGCGTCGACGTAGAGCGATGACGGGGTGACGCTCGACCCGATCATGCGTAGGAAAGCCGTCGCCTTGAACGTAGTCTGAGCCTCCTGGAGAACTCTCTCGAAGTAGTCGTCACGTGCAGCCTGGTAGTACTCTGGGTTCGTGTAATCTTCAGCACGGGGCGGCACGTCACCATCCTTCTTCATCTCAGCCCATGCGTTCTGGATAGCGAGGTCCATCGCCCTATCGTACTGGGCCTTCGCGTGCTCCATGCTGCCCATTTCGAACGGCGGCGGGTTTCCGGTCAGCGCCTCCCAGGCGTAGATGAGCTGCCTCGGGGTCGCACTGATGTCTGACCCGTACGTGTTGAAGACGTTGTTGAGCGCCTTGAAGGCACTTCCATACTTGCGACTTGCCTTGGCGAGAGCCCACGAGAACGGCGTGCTCAGGGCGGGGACCGGCGTCGAGACGGCCAGGTTGAATCCCGACAACTTGAACCACATCTTCTCGAACCCAGGGACTCGGATGATGTCTTCTCCCTCTGGTCCCTCTTCGACGAGGCCGGTCGCCTTGAGGGCGTGGTAGAGTGCCTGAGCTTTCGTCGCCATCAGCACCGCACCGGTCGGCCAGCGACCGTACGCTGAGGGAGCCTTTACGGCCCACGTGTAGAGGACCTCCTGGAACGCAGGCGCGAACCAGAAGAGGTGTCGTGTCGCCTGGTGGAAGGACGACCTAGCTGCCAGGTCGTAGTAGACGTCTCTGACAGTCTCTTCAGCCTTGAGCTGTGCGAAGGCGCTCGCCTCCTTCTTCGAGTGCCCTCTGGCCCTCAGATCCTTGAAGTACGTCTCGTGGAGCTGGAGGTAGAGCCCGCCACGCGGACCCTTTCTCTCGAATGCATCCAGGAGTGAGAACGGTCTGTAGAGGGCGTGTGAGATCATGGAACGGAAGCGGTGTATCCCCTCGGTCACGCCCTCGGCGTCACCGACACCGATGCGGCGTTTGACCGACAGCGTATGAGGGAAGACGATTTCTCCTGCGTCGAACTGCTCCCTGAGCTTCGCTGCTGCCTTACCCTTTTTGCTAAGACGGAACGAGGGAGAGGTCGGAGACACCTTCCCCGTCTTCTCGAGATCGTAGACGATGCTGCGAAGCTCTCTGTACCTGGTTTGCAGGACGCCCCTTTCGATCGAGGCCTCCGGTGGCAGCTCCTTGATTCGAGCTTGGATGGACTTCATGTCAGTTCTATGCTCACTCAGAACGTCTGACAGCGGGCGTCCAGTCCGAGTGTCTGTACCGAAGGCTGTCGGCAGGTCTCCGCCGTAGTTCCCACTCTTGACAGACTCGATCCAATCAGGAGTCTGGAGGTACTCACGCATGACAGACTCATGCCGCTCCAGGACCTCCCGCAGGAGGGCCTCGTCCGATAAGACCGCCTTTACCGGAGACCAGCCCTCAGTGCCCTTGCTTAGGTCGATGAACTCTGCCTGCTCCATCGGGATGCGCTGCGTCGTGTACTTCGATCCTACGACGGGTGCTGTATCCGGTCGCAGTCTCAACTCGTCTACGACTTCTCGAGGGATGCGGAATAGGATCTTGTCGTCGACCCACTTAGTCGCTTCGAAAGCGATGTCGCCGGTTTCTGCAACAAACGTCCTGGGCACCTGCATCTCCGGAACCACACGCGGGTCCATACCGTAGTAACTCTGATGTGGCACAAGTCCTTGGTCGACTATCGACGGTGCGCTCTCCCTACGGGCCGCGTGGTAGTAGAACTTGGGGTCGTCTGCAATCGGACCAGGCCGCTCTGAGGCGCTGTAGACCCTCGGCTGAGCCGCGCTCGTCTCGAAGGCGCTCCTCGTCTGCCCGAGGTCGGACGACCTCGCGTCCTTGAGAAGGATGTCGAGTTCTTCCTTCAGTAGAGCACTCTTCTCCGCCTTCTCCAAAAAGGCGTCGATGTTGAAGTCAGAGCGAACCAACTCTCGCAGCATGACGTCGTTCGAGAACCTCTCGATCTCCTCTGCGAACGCCGCCCAGTGCTCCTTCGTCGCTTGTCTCGCCGGTTGCTTGGTCACCGGGTGGAGCTGGTACTGGCCCATGTCGACCTGAACGTACTCAGTCCCTGCGACGTCATCGGACAGCCCGCGCTTGATGCTCCCGAGTTTGAGGTCGTCGATCGACTTGACGACTGACTCAGAGTATCGAACGTCAGGCTTGACGATTTGCCAGTCCATCCCGAGCTTCGCGCCGCCGAAGATGTCTGCCATCATGTCGACCGCCTTGGCAGGAAGCCTGAGGCCGAGCGGGAGGGTCGCGACCCCACTGCGCCCAGTCAGGATTCTGGCTCGTATGAACTCCTCGCCTCCGATGCGCATTATCATCGCCGGCAACCGGGGGAGCAGGACCAAGGGCTTGCCGATCGACGTACTCGACTCCAGGACAACGTCTGCGACCTCGTTGAGTATGTGTGACGCTCTGTTGCTCTCCATCATCCTGTGCACGCTGGAAGTTGCCTCAGAAACGATCCGAGAGTCTGGTAGCCGGAACGGGGTGTTCAGCCTGTCCGTCGGGGACGCCGGGATCGAGGCCTTCTTGCCGGCCGGGTCTGCCGGGTTCGACTTCGGTAGGATCGGCTCCGCCTGCCGCACAGGGCTGCCCCGGACGTCGAGGACCTCGCTGTGGAAGAACGTCCCAGTCCCGCCCTCGTACGACCGGGCGAACCACTGGGATAACTGCATCCGTGTCCTGATTGGCATATTCGGGAAGGCGAGTTCGATCTCCTTCTGGACCCTCTTCGCCCACTCAAACATTTCGACGGAGTTCGTCACCTTACCTAGCTTGCCGACCAGGCGGTGGGTAGTTGCGTCGGGCATGCCAAGACGACGGAACCAGTTCGTCATGACGGGCATGTTCTCCGCCGCCGCGACCCCCGCGTCAATGCGACCGCTGGGAATCTTGATCTCAGGGTGTATCGGCAGGTCGTCGATCGTTTTCATCGTGACGTTCTTGGCCTTCGTGCCGAACTCTGTCTTGAACCACCGGCCCGCAGGCGTGTCTGTCAGGCCCAGGATCTTCTGCTTGAGGACCCTCGGCGCGGGGATCTCGTAAACTGGGACACCGTTGAACTCGCCCGCCATCTGACTCAGTTGGTACGCCTCTGAGGCCTGCTCCAGCTGAGCCTCTGCCAGGCGCTTCTGCCCGATCATCCATTCGTGGACGATCGTCTCTGCCGTAGCCCGCGCTCGCTCTGCCGCTCTTGTCTGCCCCCTGGCCTCGAGAATCTCTGCATCCTTCATGTACGCTTGAGCGGCCTCTGCGACCTCCAACTGTGTCTTGGTGTCCGCCAGCTCCTTGATCTCGGCGGCTCTCTTGGTTATGCTGTCTTTCATCCTGGAGGCGAGGACGCCTGTATCTCGCGCAGCCGTCGCGTAGTCAGTAAAAGTCCTTTCGTACGCACTGCGTGGGACTGACGCCAGCTTCCGGGCCAGGGCCTCTGGTATCAGTCCGCCGAAGGTCTCTGTAATGGCCCCGACTCGCGCGTCGACGTCCGGGTAGCGCCTGCTGATCTCAGCGATGTTGTCGAACGCCTTCTGGGCGGGTTCCCATCGCTCGAGCGTGTCTCTGAGGCCTCGGGTTCGCTCGTAGGGAAGTAGCCTACCGCCTCCTCTGACGTGCCTGGGCATGATCTCCGCCAACTCCAGACCGGCCTTCTTGATGTAGTAGTCTGCGAGTCTGTTCGGGTGGGCGTACCACTTCGACGAGAGGATCTGGCCCGAACCGAACGCCTTTTCGGTGACAGACTCAGCGACGCCGAGCTTGGCCTCTGCCGTCCTGAGTTCTCCCAGGCCCCTCCGGCCTTCCTTGAAGGCCCGCATGCCCGTCCCGATCTTACCGAGGAGGAAGATGTCGAGGAGGCTCGCGGCAGCGTCGTCGATCGCCTCCTTGTCTGGGTTGTCCTTCCACAAGAGGCCGAGTGAGTTCTGGACGGTGAAGCGTGTACCCTGGTGCAGCAGCTCGAACGGGGCAGTGATCGGTTTTACAAACCCTTTACCCACGCCGCCTACGAAGCTTGCTCGAGTCTCAGCACTGACCTCCCCCGGCGTAGCCAGAGAGTAGATGTCGACTCCAGTACTCGCGCCCGCCTCCGCCCACTCCTTGAGTGCCCAGATCGCGCCCTCGAAGGGCTTTGCTGCGGTGGTCAGGACAGCTGTTACGGCCTTGGCTGTCCCACTGAGCGGGTTAGCGAGGTACTGCTCCCACAGAGACGGGACTCCGACCTTGAACAGTTGTGAGGCTTGGGGGAAGAGGGTCTTGATTGCGGCTTGGAGGTCTACCGACTTGTCCTCGTTCGGCCAGGAGAAGATCATACGCCCTGTGGCAGGGTCCGTCATGATGTGGAGGCCAAACTCCGTCTTCATGGTGTGTGCGCCCTCGGAGAAAGCGGCGACCTCTGCCTGGGTCATACCGGGGATCGCCATCGGCTCCGGAGGGGCGGCCCTGCCGACGGCGCCTGTCGGAGTAACCTCGCCGGCGGCGTTGTAGACGTCGACAACGTCCTGCGTCAGGAGGGATGGGTCGGCGAGAACTCGGAAGATCATATCCTGGCTCAGCGCGGGCATGATCTTGATCGCCTCGAGGAACTTGAGCGCGTCTGCGTTGCCGGTTGCCAGCGCCCACGCCGTCGCTGCGTCGAGAGTCCCGTGTCTCCCCGCGAACTTGTTGTGCTTCATGACCCACGGAGAGACCTCACCAAGATGCTGTGCAATCTGCGCGACCTGGTTCTCGTCCACCGTCTGACTCGACGCGACTGCGAAAACGATCTCTGGCGACATGTTGACGGTCTCAGTGCTGAAGTGCCGCAGCCTGTCGTTGTAGAAGTCCTCCTGGGTCTGCGACTGCGAGGCCTCGATCATCTGCTCGTACGAGGTTCGTGCGGCGAACAGCTCGCCGCCCGGGGTCTCTCCAGGGAGGTCTGGCTGGGTGAACTCGTCGTAGATGTCGTTCCAGCGGTCCTGCAGGCTGTACGTCACCTTCTGGGCGGCGGTCGCCCTTGGAGCGCTCCCTCCGCCCTTGCGGTAGACTACCTCTGCCGGACTCGGTTGGTCTTGGTCGTCATCGTCGACGACAGGTCCGCCACCGCCACCCTCCTTTCTGACTGGCATCTACCCTCCAGTGATCCTGTAGTTCAACAGTCTGACGAGCTGCAGGAGTGCGGGCGACGCATCCGGGTCCTGTGCAGCACGGATGAGGACCGGCAAGGCCTCGTAGACGTAGTCGGGGATGTGCGCCTGGTTGACCGACCGCGTCTGTGACTCATCCGGCCTCGTCGTCTCCCCGTAGAGGAACTTGTCGATCTCACTCGTCGGCCCCTGGAGTGTTTCCGGACCGGGCGCCCGGAAGGCGACACCCCGAGGAGCACCGTCTGTGGGCTCGACTGCCTCCGGAGAACCCTCGGGCATGCCTTCGGGTGCCTCAGCCCCTGGAGGCGCCGTTGCCTCCGGCTCTGCTGGGACGACTGGAGGCGCGTCTTCCGCCCTCAGACTCTTGCCCTTCTTGACTGCTGTCGGCATGTCTCCTCCTACCCTGAGATCTGAGTAAACGGTGGCGGAGCGAAGTCAGCGAGTTCGGCGTCAGCCGCCCTCTGCCCCTGTCCCTGCGGGACTCCGCCCTGCGGCGGGAGTTCAAGGCCTGCTTCTGTCGCGCCTTGTACCTGCTCGTCGGGCGCCCCCTGCGCCGGACCCGCCGGCCCGGCCTCTGCGGCGAGCTGCTGCTCCTCGCGTGCGAGGATCTGGGGCAGGACTGCCTTGAGGGCCTCAAACCGTGACTTGCCGTTGCCCATCTCCTGCTCGAGCTGGGCGAGCGCGCTGAACGGGACGGCGGGGTCTTGGATCAACTTCTGGAACATGACCTTCCGGAGGAGCATCCTGTCAACGTCGTCCTGGACGTTCGTGTCCTCCTCGATGTAGTCGATCTGGCTCCTTGCGATCCCCTCGTCGATCAGACCGGCTCCGAGGTGCTGAAGGACTCTGCTGTCTGCCGAGGTCCGGTCCAGGCCGGCTGCAGCACCGAATGCGATCTTGTGGTAGTACCAGCCCTTGATGTCCTTCTTCGGCGTGTATGTCTGCTTCTGACCGACCGCCCGGACGAGGGGCTTCTCTCTATCGAGGTGCGTCTCGTCGATCTTCAGAGCGACCTTGTTCCAGTCTCGGCGGAGTTCGGCGACGTACCCCTGGAGTTCGAGAACGACAGACGACAGCGAGCCCTGGGTTGCCTCGACGAACGAACCAGAGGCGATGCTCTGCTTGACCGTCCCGACACGGGCCGGTGGCTGGAAGCCTTCGTTCTGCTCCTGCGTGTCGAGGTAGTTCAGGAGACCGAAGACTGCCGCTGCGGGTGCGGCCGGCTGGACCCGACGGATGAACGTCTCGCCCTCGGCGTCACGCTCGTGGTGGTACACCGTCGTCGGACCTGGAGGAGTGCTGCTGTTCTCGATCCCTTTCTCTTCGTACGGGGCGTGCGCCATATCCTCGAGGTAATCGATCATCAGGCGCGTCGCCTTGTTGCGGGCGCGGAGCGGCCCTGAGAGCTGATCGAGGAGCCCCCGGAAGTGGCCGTCGGCCGTCTCGAGAGCCCGGAATGCTACTGGGACGACGCCAAGCTTGTGGACCCAGGTATCGACGATCTTGGCAGTCGTCTTCTTGTCCTTCTTCGAGACGATTGCCTGGATGACCTTGTCCCTGTCGAAGAACATGATGACGTCGACGTTGTCCGTGCTTGCGGCTGACTTGCTCAGGCCGGCATCTGGGAAGAGGAGCGCAGCCTGCCGCTCCTTGACCGTCTGGAGATAGAGGAAGTCCTGGAGCCTGCCGTTCGTGACCGTCGGGTACGAGAACTGTGGATCGAAACGCATTGCAAGGGGGTATTCGCTAGTGTTGTTCGTATACGCAGCGACGGCAGTGAAACCGCCGCGGATGAGATCGAGGTAGAACATCCCCTCGACGTCTGCCCCGCCGCCCTCCTGCCATATCGTATCCGTGACAGCAGCACGGATCTTCGATCGCCTCTCCGACTTGTCGTCCTCGCCCTCCTTCGTGAAAACGGGGACACCGTGAGCCTCCCGTGCCAGACGCTTGATGTCGTGGGCTGCGTTCTTCAGCTTGTTCTCGACGTACGGCTCGTTCTCGAGCGAGTTCTCCTCGACCGTCAGCCCGAGGAGGTTCCCGCCGTACACCTTGTCGAACTTACCGATACGCGCCTTGTGGGCATTCCAGTAGGCGGATTCCTTCGCCGACTCGACCTGGAGGGCGATGTAATCTTCGTTGATGCGTGCGTCCCTGATGTCAAAGATTGTCTCAGCCACTGTTCTTCTCCTAGTTCACACTCATCCGTCGTTCCGGCTCTTCCCGGCGGGAAAGCTGGCTCTCTACAAGTGCCTGCCGACGCCAAACGTTGTTCGGCCGGAGCTCTGTCCCGGCGAACGTGTTCGACTTCTTGACGGCGGCACGAAGCTTCTTCCTGTTCCACTTGATGAACCACGTTGCCATATAGGTGTCGAAGACCCGGCCGATCGGCCAGTTGAGCGCCTCACCCTCGAGGCGGGTCGTTTCTTCTCGAGCGAGCTCGTCTCCATACGGCGTCCTGATCTTGCCGAGTTCGAAGTCGCCCGCGAGGGAGTCCGCGCCGAGCTCGATGTCAAGCTTGTTGACGCCGGTATGGTGGTCGATCAGCCTGATCCTTCGCTTGAGGACGTCGTACCAGGGTTCCGACGAGAACCACGAGAAGAATGACGACTCCTCGATGATCAAGTAGTCAGGAGTATACAAGTCTATCGCCCTATCTACTTCCTGCTTGAACTCCGGTCCCTTGCCCTTCCACTGTCTGTTCTCGAGGACAACCATTCCCCAGTCACCCGCGATATTGACTACGTCGGCGACGACCGAAGCATTCCACATCGTCGGCGACGGGTCGATCGAGAGGACCCTGGCGGACGGTGCCAACCCAGGTTTTCCCCGGATGCCCTGACCGGACGGGCGGTCGACGTCCCTGCACGCGACAAGCCACTCCGGACGGACGATCGTGCTGCCCGACGGACGGGGATTCTGCTGGTACATCGTCTCGAAGGCCAGTTCGCCGCCGACACGGGCGTACGTCAGCATGACCTCTTCCCAGTCGAACTTGTCAGGCCAGAGGGTCGTTTGGGCGTCCCAGTCGAGGACGCACTTCTGCTTCTGGACGTACCAGAGGGGGAGGCCCTTGTTCTCGCCGCGTGGCCAAACTTCATCCTCGAGTTCGCCGGACATGTCCTGGATGTCGACTCGCTGGCCGACGACGACCGCCCGCCCAGACGCACCGCCGACCTTCGCCGGCTCGATCCGCGAGAGGATCTCCTCGTGGAGCTTCCTCATCTCCTCGAGGTGCGCCGTCGGGCTCCGCGCCGTCTTCGCGTCCGTCGCATCGTCGATGATGACGACTGTCGCCTCCATCCCGAGAACCTGCTGTTCCATCCCACGACTCTGGATCGAAAGGTCACCAGACTTCGTCTCCCGCGCGCGGCCCTGGACGAGGAGCTCGCCTGCCGTCGCGCGCCACGGGAAGTCGCCCGGCGTGTCGGGGGCGAACCTGCCGAAGGTCCGGATGAGGTCGTCGTTCGTGCTTAGGTGGAACTCGATCTCTCGGCAGAACTTGACGGCAAGGGCGCGCGTCTTCGAGACGAGGAGGATCTGCTCGCCCCTGTTGATGCAGAGGAGCCAGATCGGGATCCAGACCGTGAAGATCGTGCTCTTGCCGTGCCGCGGGGGGACGTTCAGCAAGAGGTTCCTGTTGTCCAAGAAGAGCTGAACCCACTCGAGCTGGTGAGGCTGGAGGATTCTCCCCGAGAACCTCTCGAAGAAGAGCTTGAAGCCTGCGGCAGAGAACTCAAGGCAGGCCTTGTCTGCGGGGCGGAGTTCACCGACGAAGACAGGAGCGCCGAGGAGTTCGGCTCTGTGGGAGCGCCCGAGGCGGAGGATCTCTGACACCCTGTGGGGGGACAGAGTGACAGCCTCGGCGATCCAGGCGATCCTCCAGCTCCGGTCTGTCTGAAGCGCAGAGATCTCAGGGAACCAGGCGTCAACGGAGACCTTACCGCCACCCTGGCGCTCAACGGCGCGGGCGCGTGCGGCCTTACCGACAGAGCGAAGAGTCCCAGCTTTCGGCTTTTGGCGACTCTCACTCATGGAGAGTCGGACTACGAGCGCTTCGCCTTGCGGTTCATGATCTTACGGGTGCCTTGGCCCTCTTTGACGGTCGTCACACGCCGAACGGACCGAGTGACCTTGCGGACAGCCCTGGCTTCCATCTTCGTCGTTCTGCCGCGAGACGGCTGAGCTGAAGCCAGAACCGCCGCACGGAGACCCTGGCGTGCAAGTTTACGGGCGTCCGGCTGCTCCCCTGCCATCGAGCGGAGGTTCTGACGGGCAGCGCGGACGAGGGGAGATCCGCCTGAGCCGCCACCTTTCTTCTTTCCGGCCATCTGAGCTTCCTTTCGGTCGAGGGGGGGCTAAATATCCGGTTTTTAGACCCCGTTTACGTTCAGAATACGTACATCGGACGTGAAATCGGACTTTTGGGACTGAAATGCCTGTTCAGACGGTAAATAAGTCCTCTAAGGAACGCAATTCACCTGTGACACCGGATTTGATGTCCTGGAACAAACCTGCTGGTCACACCCATATATACCATACATACATCTTTGCGTCCCCCGGGGTTCCGAAGCCCAGGAACGCAAGGTGAGGGGAGATCCTCCCGAAGGAACAGAGACAGTAATACGTGCCCCCACCCCTGTTGATGTGTGTGTGTGCACCCCAGCTGCACCAACCTTGGGTCTGTGACCTGTGAGCTGCACCCTAGTCAGGCCTCTAGCGTACCACATTTGGAACCAAAAGTGGAGTGTCAACCCAAGCTTGACCCTTTGACACTTCTACCTTGAGGAACACGGGGGGGCCATGTCAAGGACTATCCTTTCACAGGACCAGGCCGAAGGCAAGGATAGCTGTCCCGAGGACGGGGAAGGTGAGGACAAGCGACACCGCCACAGGGTACAAGTCCAAGAGGACGGCCTCGCCCTCCCACCCATGGCAGGCGACCTCGTACCAGCTTTCGCCCTCGTCCTGCGCCGTGCGGCCCTCGGCCTCACGGTCCGCGCAGTCGACCCACGGCTCGCCGTTGTTCTGGGTCTTGAGGCGTTCCGCAAGGCTACGCATCGTGCCTCACCGTCCAGTAGTGCAGGCGGTCGATGTACTCGACCTCGCCGTCCGTGCTGTCCGGGTTGCGTGTCTCGGGGAATGCTGCCAGCACCGCTAGGGCGCAGCAGTCTTCTTCGTACCAGCCTTCTGGGTAGCCCATGCGGGCTTGCTCGGCCGTCATGCCGTGGCGTCGGAGCACCGCGTCAAGCTCGGCCTCGCGGACCTTGCTAAGGCGGAACCCGCCGTGTGACGGCGTGGAGTAGAAGTCGACGCCTGGCAGGTAGGTCTCCCGGGTGTCGGCATTCCCCCACGGCGTCACGGCCCCGTGTTCGGGGTCGTACCACTGTGTCTCGGGCATCGTTGCTCACCTCCCCAGGGTGGGAATCTCCCCATCAAGATAGCCACCGCAGTGCTTCGGAGAGCTCTTCGTATCATGAGACCGCCTCGATCCGGGTGCCGTTAGGGGTGACGCGGATATCAACGTGCTTGCCTAAATGCCCATCCTCGTGGCGAGCCCAGATGCGGATGATCCATCCGATGCGTTCATCGCTTGCAAGGCGTTCCACGAGTACGTTGCCCCAGGCGAAGCCATAGGCCGAGGCATGCACATCACGTGGCCTCACGAGACCTCCCCCAGCTCTTCACCGAGACCGTCGCTGCCACGGACCGTCTCGGGGAACGGCATGTACTCCACCGTGTAACCAAACCTGCGTCCCTCGCTGTACGTGTGCTCTTCCATCACTTTCTCAGCGTGCTCGGCTGAGTCAGTCTCGACCGCAACTACGAACACGTACCTCATCGTACCCACCCCCACTCTTCGACAGGCAGGACGGCCTCAGGCACCGCACCACCACTCTCCTCAACGTACGTCTCGAGCGCATTCAGAACGGTACGCTCAAGCTCTCTGTCCGTCCATGTCCACGCCATCACCTTCGCCAGTTCCTTCCTTCGTTCGCGCCCCAGTGGGCTCTCGGATAGGCATCACACCGCGCCTCAGCACAGTCGTCACAGTAGCCGTCGAGGCGACCCTCCCACGGGTCCCACGGCGCTCTATTCGGCGCGGGGACACCACAACACCAGCACGAGTCAGGATCTTCGGGTGTGTCGTTCTCTGAGGGTGTCATGGCAGCCGGTCCTCGTAGGAGGGCTCCTCAGAATCCATCCCCGTTGTGTCTGGCCAGCTTGCCGAATCGCCGAAGAGTCGCTCGTTCTGATTGCGCTCTCTGTCCTCAGGCGACAGGTAGGCCACGGCTGGCGGGTCAGACACCATTTCCACGAGAAGCGCGCCACCCACCCACCATGCTCCGATGATGAGGACCCACGCTATAACGACTTGTCTCACCGTACGCCAGCGCGTCATCACTCGTACCTCACGGTCATGACGCTTACAGGGCATCGCTTGCACCGCCTGACGAGGCTGTTGACGGGCCCCTCTTCTGACCCGTAGGCCGAGACCACTTCTTCCACCGGTCCCAGCAGATGCCCCAGCCCAGCTGCTTTGCAGTCGAGCCACGGTAACCCGTTATTCTGTTCCTTGAGGTGATCTGCTAGTGACTTCATTCCTCGTCCTCCTCGGCCTCACGGTCCGCGCAGTCGCCGCACACCGGTCCGTCGTCGAACTTGCTTGTGACATCCTGTGGGTAGTACGCAATAGGGCTAGCTTGGTAGTTCGTCAGCATCTGTTTTTCACCTCCTCTTCAGTAGGCTCGTTCATGCTCTTGACTTCCCTCAGACCTCCTCGCAGCAACCGGGTCTCGCCCTCGGTCACGGCGATGCTCTCCTGCCTGAACATGCGGACAAGCGGGCCAAGGCGGTGGTCGGGAATGCGCCGCTCGTGAACGACGGTGTAGGACTGCTCGTGCTCGCCGCCGTAGGTACCTTCGCCCTCGCCCTCGAAGTAAACCTCGCCTTCGAACTTGGCGTAGGACAGCAGGGTGCTCTTGAACCACTGCCACTCATAAAACAACATGGACTTCCCGTCAACGTTCCTACCGATGCTCGTCGTCGTGGTCATCGTTTTCTCCCTTCGGCTACGAATAGCTTACCAGCTCGACCGTACCTCAGTGTGCACATCCTCTTCCTCAAGTGCCGTGCGCACGATAGCGATGATGGTACCGATCCGGACAGTCTGATGTGACAGACCATACAAGCCGAGGTTGACATCCTTCAGACACTCGACGGGCTCTTCTGCGAGTGCCTTCTCAGCCTGTTCGAGTATGCGAGCGAGTGTCGCGTGGATGATCATCGCTCTTCTCCCCCTGCCAGTTGCTGCTCGATCCAAGCTTCCTCAGAAGTCCCCCGATGGAACTTGAGGATGTGACGTATCAGGCCCTCGGGGCCGTCGGGTGGGTACGGGGATATGCAAACTGGGCAGATGGCGTATTCCATCACGCCCCCGTTCCTGCGTAGCCACCGTACCAACCGTTCCAACCGCCGGAGGCGTCGTCTGCCTCAGGACAGCCAGGCAACGGCCACTCAAGTTCGGGGTAAGCCACCTTGGCTGCAGCAATCTCGTCCTTGATGCCATCCCACAGAGCCAGCTGAGCCAACCCTGCCCAACTCAGCGCATCCGTGATATAGTCATCTGCCCAGGCGTCGGCGAACTCTCGGCACGCATCTGCGTACTGCGCGTTCATGTCTGTCGTGCTCATCACTCTTCCTCCCTCAACCCGCTGGCAAGGTCTCCCCGAAGTCGGAGCAGGATAGCAGCTCGCAACTCGTCGATCTGCTCTTCACTGAGAAACGCAAAACCATCGTCAGACTCGATGAACCTGTACCATCTGCCCAAGAACCAATGACGCTCGCCGAGATATTTCACGTTCGCCCTTCCTCCTTTGACCCTCAGTCGATACAGGCAGCCATGAACCGCTGCCTGTCGAAGTTCGTATTGCCTGGCGCTAGTACATTGTCCATCAAGTCCGAGACTAGCGCTTCGACAGCTACACGTACGTCCGGGCGCGCCTCGTCGTGCAGGAACGCGCGGACTGTCGCCGCTATTGCTTCGAAGTCCCTTCGAGTCATCGTCGTCACGACCTCTCCCTCCGTCTCGGGTGCGTTCTGTCATACAAGGACTGGTTGACTTTGTCCTGCAGGAGCTGTCGGATCTTCTCGGACGTGCCGCCGTGCGTCCTCATCTCAGCGTGAGCGCCCAACCAAGCGATATGGGCGGCGCGCCGTGCCTTGATCTTGTGCTCAGGGACAGCACGGTACGCAAAGTATAGCTCACGCTGCCACTCATACGCCGCTAGTATCTTTTCATCACTCATCCTGTCACCAGCTTAGTCGAACGAGGACGAAAAACTATCCCCCGTTTGGGGGATATTTTCCTAGTCATTTCGGACTAGTCTATGGTACGCTGTTCGCATGGATCAGAGTCCGAAGCAGGTACCCCAACTGTACGTCGTAGTCTGCATCGCCCTCCACACGGCAATCGGCCCGTTCGCAGACGCCGCGTCGGCTCTCCGTTGCGCTCGCGAGTACACCGACACAGACAGCCGCGACTCGTGCGTCTACCTGCCGATCCCGCTCGTCCTCCCAGCAGGCTCGCACCTTTCGACCGTCCCGGCACCTGACGTGGTTGAGACGGGCAACCCGGGACAATACCTCTGAGACCGGGCTGTACCTCCGGGGACTTGCGACGGTGTCACGTACCTCTACGCGACCAAATGTAGAACGGTCACGACGACCGAGAAGACAACGGCGAAGACGAGGGAGGCGTAGGCGAAGGTGAGGAGTCTCTCTTGCGTCCGATCGATGTTACTACCCTCTTTGCGAAACTTGCTATCGCCGCCTCCAGCTCTTTCTCCGCCTCTTCGTCGTCGGTCCACAAGTCAGTCATCTCCGCATCTCTCCAAAGCGCACCAGCCGGCACATCGTCGGACCGACGTATACGCCGAGCGCGAACGGACGACGACGACGGATGACACGAACGATGTTGTGCGCCTGTCCCACGGTATTCAGATCCCAAAGGCGGTAGTGGGGACATGAATGCTCACAGTACCGGTGCTGGCGGTCGACGTTCGAACCGCGCTCGTCGATCCAGGCACGGAACGAGTACGTCCAGCGACCCCAGCGGTACGCGTACTCATCCATCTGTCGCCACATCTGCTTGATAGGTGGCGTAGCTCACGCCCGACAGTTCAGCGTCGAGGATACTGTCGTCGTACTTTACTCCAACCTCTTCGAAAATCGCTTGGAGCAGGACCTCACGACCCTCCTTCGACAGAAGTGGACCGAGTTGCTGGTTGAGCGTCAGCAAGATCTGAAGTCGGTCGATCGACTTGACCGACTGCTTCGAACGCGGGTGCTGGCCGCTACTTGCCATCGCTGATCACCTCCGTTGTGATGAGCTCCTCTACCTTTCCGAGGTCTTCGAGGCCCACTGCGTCGCCGAAAGCGTTCTGTGTCTCCTCGATCTTCGACCCGATGAACAACGCGATGCTCAATGGGAGTTTCACGTACTGGGTCGTAACCACCTTGAGGACCACCATCTTATCTGCCATCTCTACCTCCTCGTCATGGATGGTACCCACCGCTTCCACCCTTGC
>ERZ1292637.526-Hain-H14-01um-R3-526-length-21084-cov-6_pt1 | contig 21084 bp, 25 predicted proteins | sample MGYA00564405_ERZ1292637 | MGnify/ENA primary metagenome ERZ1292637 (study PRJEB36523, sample SAMEA6512645) | groundwater metagenome | collected 2019-01-09 | study: AquaDiva: Metagenomics assemblies of 32 groundwater samples | reverse complement strand
CCTTGTCATCGGCAACTGCCCCAACTTCAGGGGAGTAATGGATATCGGAGTCTTGGCGTGTCTCATGATCGAGAACGCAAGAACCGAATAAGCCACCGGCTCCTCGGAGTCATAGCCTATGAACACTCTCAAAGAGTTCATGAGTTTGCCGAATTCCCGCCTGTCCTATGACCTTGTCTCTGCGGAACACCACTTGGCGCTGCCGTAGGTGCCCCGGGGATAACCTTTGCGCTTGGCATGCTCATCTTTGTTACCACCGGAGGAGGAGTCCTTTTTGGAACCAGATGTCCCGGGATTCCGGTGGGCAAGGTTACTTGGGAGTTCTTTGGAACTCCACCGCATTTGTACATTTGTTTCATGCCGCTAACTCCTTTGGTTGGACTATCCTGTTGAAATACTTGTACTGAACCGGAAACTTCATCGGCATCTCACCCACTCTCAAAGCTAGGGTGTAGAGGTTGTACTCTATCGTGTCGAAGAATCTTTTCACCGCAGAGAAATTAAGCTGTCTCATCGGCATGGCTTCAAGTAATTCGATCTTCCACATGTTCTGTTCGTAGTAGTCGTTCATCAATGTCGGGCAGATGTTATAAAACCCGTGGTTCATTGCATTCATGGGGTTGATGTGGAAAATCCTTCCACCATCCTTTACTGATTGGGAGGCATTCATGAATGCTTGTCCGATATTGAAACAATGCTCACAAGTCCCGGGGTCTATCACTAGATCGTACTTACCAAGATCGTGTGGATAGTTGAGATCGACTATCCTTTCGCCTCCGTAACTTTCTACCACATCAACACATGTAAGTTCAGAACCCAGCTTCTCAAAGTACGAATAAGATTCCGGAAGCGGTATGTCAAAACCGTGTTCCTTACCCCTATTGGTGAATTTCACCGGGACCACTCCGAACATCTCCTCAAGTATCTCCGGAGTTGCGATGATGTCCGGATACCCAAGGGAAAGGATTTTCGCGTTACTGAGATGCGGAGTTAAAATCTTCAACGCTGAGATGGGTAGTCCCACTAGGCCACTTTCTGATTCAGGTCATTCAAAAGCTGTCTCAAGTCTTCTGCTACCAACTCGACAACCGGAAGCCATGAATCCTTTTGTCTGTAGAGTCTTACCGATTGATACCACGGCATCCGACCTTGAACACCATACCTCCAAGCGGGTTTATTCGGCACCATGACCCAACACGGCACCCCTAAAGCTCCGGCAAGGTGAATGACCGAGGTACACACCGAGATTACCAAGTCACAGGATTTGACAACTTTTGCCGTCTCGGAGTAGTCGAATTCCTTTACTTCCTTGAAAGTCTTTATGTCAAACCCGTCTTTTTTCATCATCTCCAGGTCTTCATCACAGTCTGTGTATTGAAGGGAGACGAATTCAACATCCTGTTGACTCAAGATCGGTTTCCACCAGGAAAGCGGTACTGATCTAGTAGCGACTCTCGAAGCCTTCATGCCTCCGGTCCAGGAGATTCCTACCCTGAATTTATCGTTAGTCGGAAGGATTTCAGACTTGAGATAAGGAGTTCCCGGAAAGGCTTCTTTGGACCGTCTGTAGAACTTACCCAAAGAACCTATGGATATCCTGTAGTCGAATGGATTGTCTTTCACCCATTGAGGATCGTCTTGTTCTCTTGTTCCAAAACACTTCACTCCGAAGGATTGCCAGAAAAGCCTTTCCAGACGCGGATGGCATTCCAGAAGTACTTTGTTGGTCTTCATTAGGTCGGGGATCATGGAAGAGAACATGATTTCATCTCCCAAACCCTGCTCCCCATAAACAGCTACTGTTTTATCCGGAGTTCCATCCCAGTAAGGGACGTTTCCTATCTGCCTGTCCACCCTCATTTTTGAGGAATTGACCGCAGTCTTGAGACCCCATTCGTGTTCATCCCAACCTTTGTCCCACTGACCCGATTCAAGTAAAGCCAGTGATAGATTCCAATGGGCTATTACCATCTCGGGGTTTTTAGCGATTGCCCGGGTACATAGTTCTATCGCTTTGGAAGGATTAGCGGTTTGAGTAAAAAGCCCGCCGTAATTCGATAGGGCTTCCGCTGTCGGGTTGTATTTACACGCTCTTTCAAGATATTTGATGGAGCGTTCTCGCTGACCGCAGTTCTTATAGGCCAGTCCGAGATTGGAGAGGACTTCTGATTGTTGGGGGAGTTTTTCGGCTGCGGCTTTCAAGAAGTGAACCGCAAGACCCACCCGGTTGGTTTGCAGATACAAAGTCCCTATGGTCGCCATCAGGCCGGCGTTATCGGGATTTTGTGTCAGTAGTTTGTCGTAGAGTTTTTCAGCTTCGTCGAACTTTCTTGCCCTGTGAAGCTCGTTAGCTTCTTCGAATAGTTCCATGTAAAGGGCCGGGGGTTATTGGCCCCCGGCTGTCCCTTTATCCTGCTACACCACCAAGCAGACCCACCACTGTCCCGGTAGGCTGAACATCCATCGAGATGTAGGCAGTCATGTAGAAAGCCCCACCCACAGTGGAGATGGATACCAGGGATACGAAAATATCCAAGGTGTCATCCACGCTATAGGTGTAAAGCGCACCTACCGTCTGGGTAGTTCCACCTCCACCACAGGCGACCATTCCCATAGCTGCGGAAAGGGTCAAGTGGTTCATCCAGCGGGCGGTGTTCAGACCGTCCCCGACAGACGCGGTGTACTGCCCAGCGTTGCTACCTCCCACTTGAACAAAGACGGGAGTCGCTCCGGCGGCTACTTTTATCATCTGGATCGTGGTACCGACTGAGACACTTCTATCCCACGACCAGAAGGAAGTTACCGCAACCAGACCTGTGCGGCTTGCTTTCGGAGTTGCTGTTGCCTGCGCTGCGTTACCAGTGAATACGGCCATGTTAGTCTCCTTTAGTCCGCAGCCGCAGCGAAGAAACCAGTCACTATCCCGTGATCTTTGGGAGTGGTGGTATCAACGGTGGGGTCAGTACCGAACCTGAGCTTTTTGATGGCTCGTATTTCCTGAACCCCCACACCGTGCAGGAATCCATAGTCGGTAAGGTCAGTCGTACTCTTGGTTCGTTGTGCCCATGCAATCCCCAGGGCTTGTGCGCCACAGAGATAAACGGGCTCAATCGCAGCTCCAGCAGATCCGGACAGAAGCGCCAAGGGAGAGATTTCAGGAATCTCACGAAGGATCATCCCATCCCACACCAGAGAATCTCCGGTGAAAAGAGGGTTATCTTCTCCGCGTACCCTTGCATCCCGGTTAGCGAGAGTCAGGACGTTCGTGGTGGGTGAGTTTTCAGTCAGGTTCCTCCAACTGCGAGGACCGATGAAAGCCACATACCACTCCTGGTCCATCTCTTTCACGTAAATGGGCTTGATCTTCGGTGAGGCTTTTTGGGCTAGCCTTTTCATCAAACTCAAGGAGAGAGGTCCAAGCTGCTCAGTTGCCGCTATCGAAGCTACTGCAGAGGCAAAGTTCGCAGTGTAGTTAGCCGTGGTGGAACCGAACAACACACGATCTGCGTTGTTGGTATTCCAGGTAGTCCTGTTGCCCGCTGTCTGGCTTTCAAAAGCAACTCCGTCGATCTCACCCAATCCGGTGATGATTGCATCACGAAGTTTCTTTTGCGCCCATTCCCGAAGTTGGGTTTGGCAAGCCATTCTCAGGTCGATTACGGACTTTTGGTCATCCCAGTCATCAACAGCCACCGCGTGACGCAGTACGTCTACGGTGATCTTCTGTGAGCGGGAGTTCAGTCTTTCTTCATTGCCACGCAGGGTGTTATTGCCTGTTACCCCGGTTCCTACCAGTTCATTGACGAGGGCGAAAGTAACGGAGTCGCCCCTCTTTTTGGTCAGTTCCTCTTTCAACTGGATGATCGAAGCTTCATCAGTTCCCATGTAGCGCTTGAAACGACTGGCGCGTACATAGTCACGGAAGAAATTGTCATCCCATATCTGAGGAGTTAGACCTGTTGCTGCATAGGTCTGGGCCATAGGGCCTCCAAGTTAAAGGAATGTTCCCAACTCGCCCTATCCCGGCGTCGGTCGAACATCGCCCGTAACTCGGCGTCAGCACTACGCGCCCTTTAAGATGGCGGCTCTCAACCCCTTAAGACATCTTCCAGAGAGGCGGGGCCTGACCACTCTGTCTTTTGTTGAGTCATCCCCCGGGTATCTGAAAGAGTCCCCGGTATAGACTCACGCTCTTTTTTCAGAGCTTCTTCTTTTTCCTTCAGTTCGGATTCTATTTTAATACGAATCTCTTTTTCCTTTTGCGCCATTAGCTTATCAAGACTCCCGGCTTGGCGCAATAACATCCTGGATTCCCCGGTTTTATAGGCAAACTCCGCAGGATCGTTTGAGGTCAACCATTGATTATGGACATAAGGTCTCTGAGCTTCAGGAGTTTCTTCCATGAACTTGACGAATTCCTGAACCTTCTCGTCAAAATCCTTATATCTTGCCCTGGCTAGAGTCTCGGTAGTCGCCAGCCTCATATTGACGCCTTCGCTTCTAATTAACTGTTTTTCTTGCTCTATTTCCTGACGGAACTTGTTTAGGGTTTCTTCCGGAGCTTCCCAGAATTCCTTTTTGGGTTCTTCGGCCTTCTTTTTCTCTTCAAGGGCGTTGAGTCTTTCGTATCCAGCCACCGCCCCGGATACACCGCCAATAGCCGCCGCTTGGAAAGCCTTCTCCCGTTCGGTGGGCTCGTATTTGACTTCTTCCTTAGGTGCTTCCTTGGGGATCTCTTTGGTGGCTTCAACTTGCTTTGGAACCTCTTTAGGAGTCTCTTTAGGGACTTCCTTAACGACTTCCTTAGGTATCTCAGCAGGTTTTTCACCATCTAGAATCCCCGTCAAACTCATCTGTTTTACTTCCTGTTTCACTTCTTCCACAGTCTTCTCCTCGCCCGATTACCCGGCGGCGGTTCCACTGAAACAGTGGTATAATTTACATCAAATGAACGATCTATGCTCAATGTGTGGAGTGGAACCAAAGCTTTCTTACAATCACTCCTACTGCAAGGATTGCCGTAATTTTCAAAGTCGTTTGACCCGCACTCCTCACAGGCTTTTACCCACCGAACAACGGGTAGCGGCCAATGCAAGGTCAATGGCGAACGTTTATCAAAAGCGAGGGAAATTAATTCCACAACCTTGCGAAGGTTGTGGGGGAAAAGCTCAAAAACACCATGATGACTATTCCAAACCTTTGGAAGTATGCTGGCTATGTAAGACATGTCACCTCAATCTCCACCGGCAACAGCGACAAGAAGCAGTAAAAGCTCTTCTTCTTCACTTCGGATTTTCTCCCGAATCCTGACGCCAATTTCCGCTTCAATCTGCTCCATAGAAAGCGTTTCTATCGGCTCTGCAAAAGTAGGTTCAGAAGTGAATTCCTCACGTAATCTTGAGGTTATCTCTATCTGGTCGTCGATTTGTTGACGTAATCTCTCCCTCAGTTCCGGGTTTTTAGCCTTGGTGAGTTTCTTCCTTCTGACCAATCCAGTGGGTTTATAGACCTCGATCCCACCACCCCCGGGTTTAGCCTCCTCTAGTGCAGGTAATGCACCAGCAGTCCCAGTGTTGAAAACCGCGTTATTGAAGATAAATGAGTTAAAAATCCCACTCATATCAAAGGCTTATGCTTTTTTGGCTCCAGGACACAGTGAAGATCGGTGTTTTGCTCGAAAATAGCGCCTATTTTGAAGAATTCGCTCAATTTAGGTTCCCAGAAGTCCTTTTTCCCGGAAATAATCAAAAAAGACACCCTGTTTGTACATCTACATATATCCCCCAAGACGTTTTCGATCATTTCCTCTTCAACGAACTCAAGGACGTTGATACAAACACAAATATCAGCAGGTCTAGGTACTCCATCTTTTCCGGGTACGGCTGGGTCATATTCCCAGATCGGAAACGGTAAGGAAGCACCCAAAGTCCCCTTACCACACCCGTAATCCATGATCGACTTGGTTTTAAGTGACTCAGAGAGCTTCAAAATCACGTCCTTATGCTTCTTTCCGTCTATCCCGTAGACCGGTGACAGATGGAGTCTTTTAGCCTCCTGTAGGGCTTTGTCGCTGATCGTAGGGGGGGTTGAGAAGGCTATCACTGCATGGGGTTTGGTTTTCACTGGTTTGAACTCGTTTGCCACCATGTGTTGTAACAAACCCTCCCCGTGGAGTTTGAAGGTCATATCCGGAAGCTGTTCTACTTCATGAAAAAAGGTCCTGGCGTAGTCGAGCATTACCGGTTCGCAGTAGTACATCTTCCCGCCGTAAGGGGTCTCGAATGACTTCTTTGAAGCGTTTGTATGGGTATCGGCGTGATGTCCTGAGTCTTTGGGAAAGGAACAATCCATCCCGAAGACATGCACACGTCGAAAACCCAACACTCTGGCTATTACCAGACACCTTAGACCTACGTTACAACCCCCTGTGAGTATCCATTCCCCCCTGGGATACACCAATGGAAGGTTCTGATTGGTTTCGTTTGCGTAGATATGCCAGAGCTTTACCTTGAAACCCTCCAGCTTATCGAGCATGTTGGGATTACAACAAGAGGCTATCAGGTAGGTCGTATCCTTATGTGGAGTTCCCAACATTTCGACCTTATGTGGCCTGGGGTCTAAATCCACATGATAGGTAGGGGTAATCCCCCTTTCCAAGAGGAATTTATGTGCCCCGGAACAAGTGATGATCGTCTTGAAGTTTTTCAGTTCACTCCAGGTCTTTTTTAGTGAAGGACCGAAACAGACTACGGCTATTTCTTCATCTGAAACAGATTCCACGGGGTAGAGTCTTTCTTTTACCCTGGGAATGTTCAATCGCATTTGGTAGTCCCTCTGATCTGCGGAAATACAATAGGAGGTGACTACCTTGGTTGAATCTACATCTAGTTTTACGCTCCTCGCCATAGAGCCCCGAAAGTCCCTCTCCTAATAATTACTTGAGCCGAAGTCCCTCCAACCCCTGAATTCGCCTGTAGTTGTAAAGTCCCACTAGTTGAAACTGTAAATCCACCCTCAAGAACCGCGTAAAAATCAGTCGCAGCAGTCTGACAAGAAAGAGCTTGAATCTTCGTTCCTGAGGCTGTAATGGCACCGCTGAACTGGTTGGCAGTTCCGGTGGCTCCGGAGGTTATATAAGCCGTAGCTCCGAAGGTCTTCATTCCTGGAAAAGTCACCGAAAGTCCTAAACCTGTTGCTGTAGAGGCGGCTTGGTAGACGATCATGTACTTGAAACAATAGGTATTATTCGCCCCAACAGAAAAGCTCTGCCCAGAGACGTTTGTCAAAGCCGACACAGAGATCGTCTGATCTCCCAGCATGACGACTTTCGCTGCTACTAAAGAAGTCATTTGGGCCGAAAGGACAGAAACCTGTACCGAAAGCGCCGATTCCAGAACGCTCAAAGCGGAGTGATTCGCGGCAACCACTGAAACAGCTAAAGACAGGGTAGATACCGCTCCAGATACAGTGGTTACTTGAGCAGAAAGTGTCGAATGCAGACCGCTAAGCGTATTTAGCTGTGCCTGCATTGCGGAATCTGAAACAGACAATGCTGAAAGATTGGCCGCCACTACGGATACCGCCGCAGATACGCTAGTGACTTGCGCGCTCAGGGTATTCATTTGAGCGGCTTCTGAGCTTACGAATTGACTGAGTAGATTTCTATTTGCCTCGACTACTGACACCGCCAAAGACAGAGTTGAAATCGCACCCGAGACTGCGGTTACCTGAGTGCTTAGAGTGTTGACTTGAGCTTGAACCGCCGAAACCGCGAGACTCAAGGTCGAGTGTTGTCCGCTTAGAGTATTGACCTGACCCTGAATTGTAGAAACCGTACCGCTAAGGGTATTTACTTGCGCCTGCATTACAGAGTCAGAAACGGACAATGTAGACAGATTCGCAGCTACAACCGATATCGCCGAGGAAACGGTTGTTACCTGAATACTCAAGGTGGAGAAATCGGCCTGAAGGCTTATGAATTCCGCCGAGGTAGGATGGACTTCTCCACCTCCTATACCTCCAACCACCACGCTCAAAGCACTTACCGCTGCGGACAGATCGTCCAGTTGCGTTTGAGAAGCTACGTTCGAAAGGATGTGGTTTTCGTTCCACTGAGCGGCTTGGACTGACTTACCGGGATCGTCAGCCCCCTGTACTGAGGTAAAGTGTCTGACTGATGGCATGTTAGAACACCATGTTTAACATCGGAGTAGAAGTATCCCCTGCAACAGCACCTGAAGTACCTATGGACATCGCTGCTGCGGCCCAAATATCTCCCAAACCAGCCCCAGAGGTCCAACTGCATACCGTGGTAGCTCCGGAGGCGGTTTGTTGCTGGGCGTTGAAATCCGAGTCTGAAGCTATGTCTTCCTGCTCCCACAAAAGACTACCGCCTTGAGTGGTCGTTGAATTAGGTCCAACGTCAGAAGAAAGTATCGAGATAATGATTTCACCAGCACTCGAAGAACACGTCAGGGAAGGATTATCTGTAGAACCGGTAGCAGTGGCGATATTCCCTGCACCCGTAGCGGCATTCAAAAGACCGGTACATCCGACAGCTAGTTGAGCGCAGACATTCCCACTGACAATACTGAAGGTACAGGTATTCGTTCCTGCAGCGGGGGAGTCTTTGAACCAAATCTCGCAATGCTCGAAATTCGCATCATCCTTGGATACCGCTACAGCCAAAGCCGCTCCGGCGTAAGTCACAGCCCCGGGGCTTCTATCGGTAAGATTCGCACTGGCAGTGCAGAACATACCGATTATTTTTGTAGCCGCAGTAACCGAATGGGTGACATTCGCCCCGGTGACGTTGGTCAGCGCAGCAGAGTTACTGGTCAATTCTATAGAGACAGCCACTAGTCTCTAAGCTCCACGCTTGATTGGGTTCTCAAAGGGCCGTTGACTATATCTACAGTAGCCTGAAGTCTTCTGTTTATCCCCTGAACTATGGGTAAAGTCATGGTCGTAAGAGGTTCTTCTCCTCCTGATCTATTCAAGACTATCCCACCCCGAGAACCAAAGGACATGATGTTCTTGAATGGACCTGCGTTTATGGATAGATCGAACGAAAAAGATAAAGTAGTGAGGACATCCGGCCAGATGGTAAGGTCGGCAGAGGTACATCTCAAAAACTCGAAATAGATGCTGTTGACGGTATCCGGAATCGCCAAAGGTCCTATAGACCTCGACCCCGTAGGATAATCGGCTAATGGTAGAGCAAGTTGTCTGATGATCGCCAAGTTGTCAGCCGTTAAAAAGACTCCCGATTGAACACCGACCCCACCGATACCGTCATAGACATAATTCTGTCCATCGAAAGTAACCCCTGGAGGCAGGGGAGTGCTGGAGGTTATTTTCTTCCAATCGGTTACGAATTGAGTCACAGGGAAAGACTGGGCAATTCCCTGTACAAAAGTGAAATTCGGAACCGGTATCCATACAGGCATTTAATGAGTTGTAGCTGTCAGGGTAGCTCCAGAGGAACTTTTTGCCGTTATGGTCCTCGGTTTACTTATATGGGCGAGAATTTCCTTCATTCCATCCTGATGGTTTTTGGTCATCTGTTCGATGGCTTTTTGGTGAGTGTCGGACTGTTTCTTCATTCCATCGGCAAGACTTGAGATCACATCCCGTATCTTGGGTTTTGTCCCGGAAGCCCCGCCTTCATCCTTGACGAAATTGGCATCAGCTTCGGTTTCGGCTTCAAGTAGAGCTTGATCGTTGGCTTGTTTGGCGGCTATTTGAGCGACAATGACCTTGGTTTCCGCTTCCAGTTTTGCCTTCCATACAAGTAGATCAGCTTCCTGTTGGGCTTTCTCTCTTTCCAACTGCATCTGCAGAGCGGCTTTTTCCTTCTCGAATTGAAGCTCCATGTCATTTTTCATCTTCTCAGCCTGAAGATTCGCAGCAGTTTCCTGTTGTTGAAGTTGAAGCTTGGCTTGTGAAGCCTGTTGGTCGGCTTGAATCTGAGCGGCCTTTGTTTGAGTACCGGCTTTTAGTTGAACATTCTCCTGGCTCATTTTCTGAAGCTCTTCCTGCATCTTTTTCATCTGCTCCTGAAGTTGAGGCGGTATTTGTGGTTGTTCTTTCATCATCTTCAAGATACGGTCTTTGTTCGTAAGCGGAGAAGCTTCTATGACTGCCATGGGAGGTATCTGGAAACCGCTTTTGACCATCTCACCCAGTGTCTGAAAGTCTTCAATCTGACTCGTTATCACATCCGGAACGTCTTGTAGAACGATATCAACATCCAACTGGGTAAGATCATTGTGAGTATCGACGACTTCTTTCATCATCGGATCGGATTGTATTTTCTGAGCCAGTTGTTGAAGCTGTTCAGGAGGAAGATTCTGCTCCTGGGCTTGTTGGAGTATCTGTTCACCTTTTGTAATGGGTTTGTTCAAACCCACCCAACGCAGACTTTGTTCGTCGTCGGTGACTCTGATCCACTTCTCGGCTTTCCAGTACTGGTGAATCCTGTTCCAAACCTTTCTGTAAACTCGGTAATCCCAAGCCTTTAATGCGTCGAAAACCGGAGCCAACTCTGTCTTACCGGCGGCTTCACGAGCCAGTAAAGCCCTTCCGGAAGCGTCCTGGTTCTGCGTTTTTCCCATGAGAGCGGCGTTAGCTCCCACAGCGTCAATTTCCATCTTCGCTTCGGATAGAAGTTGGAATTGAGCGGCAGCCATGTCCCCTGTTTTGAGGACTTCGAACTCCATTCCTGGGGTAGTCTCAAGTACCCCGTCTGGTTTTGCCAACTCCTGTCTGGCAACGTTTATGTCTTCAACCGCTCCGCGTTCCCATCTGACTTGCCTGACAGACATCAAATGCAGGGCTTTCGAGCGTCTTTTGTTTATTTCATCCTGCATGTCCAAAAGCTGCCTAGCAGCACCATATCTGTTTCTTTCCCGATCAACGAAAAGACTTTGAAACTCATACGGCCATTCCGTTTCTCCGACTTCGTTCTTGTAAGGTGATTTTTTAGGTTCTTTTAAATATCCACCACGGGTAAAACACGAATACCAGACATCCTTATCTTTTGAGTAGTAAATCTCGACTATCTTTACCCGTTTTCTCTGAGAGTCATACCACAGAGGTTTATCGTCGTAAGTCTGACTGCCCCAATAAAGAGTTTCGAACTGATCTTTCCCTTCAGGATATTGAATAAGAGCTTCGTCATAGTCCATCCAGACGATCTGACCCAGATACCGAGCGTCCGAAAAGTCTTTCCGTCTTGAATAAGGATCGTAGAAAAGCCGGTCCCAGTAAATCGTGTTAATGATTACCTTGTATTCTTTACCTTCGGGTTTGACTATGACCTCACATCCACCAGTCCCCTCAATCAACATGTTGTCGAAAGCGTCAGTCCTTACCCTGTCGAAAGAGTTGTTTTGAAGAACGAAACGGATAGACTCTGTAGCGGCTTCGGCTTGTTTTTGATGTGCAGGAGTCCTAGGAAAGGCTTTAGCCGTTGTTCTGTTGGTGGACTCCATCCCCAATAGGGAATCCATCTTCGGTTTTATTCTGTTTGAGACAGTAGCGGCTTGTTTCTGGGCGGTTAATTTTGCCACCTCGCTTCCGGTCCACTGTTTTGTATCGTAGTAATCCCGACACTTCTCTGAAAGCGCCCTTGTTTCGGCGGTCATTGAGTCGGAATTATTGACCCATTGAACTAAAGTACCGTGGTCTATTTTTAGATCGTTCTCCATGATTCAGTCTCCGGTTCTTCGAATCTAAGCCATTTCTCTATTACAGGTTGTTTCTCCTGGATGTGTCTCAACCAAGGTCTTGACATGCAGGCATATCTGCATTCGTCATAACAATGGTCTTCCTGATCGGTATCTACGTCTGTCTGTTTGATACCTTGGGTTTTTACCTCATCGACTATCAAGTCAGGAACCGTCCTCCAAAATCCTGCATGACAGTTCATGGTGACGTAAAACATGGGTTTTTCATCACCGGCTATACGGCTTCTCATTTCCAGATAGCCTATATGCCTTGAATTGTCGGCTTTTCTCAAAGTCAAGCCGTATTTCAACATCTGTTCCGCTGCCGAGGGTCCGGTATCGACTTTCCACATCGAAGGATCGGCCACGGTGTAAGCGAATTTACCCTCGGACCTCTTCAAAATACCTTCGGCGACTTCCCCTACTTCCATCCTCAGCCCTTCGTTGGGTTTCCCTGTCCATCCGTACCATTCGTCATACCTGACAATCGCTCCACGGGGTAAATCGGTTGATCCGTCAGCAACCGTCCAAAATCCGACACTAAACGGTCTACTACTTCCCCAGTCAATAGACCGAAACTTCTGCCATTCAGAAGGGGGTTCGAATGGGTCAAGTCCGTTTTTTGATCTGGAGAGTTTTTCAAAGGCTTGTCCGGCGATGATGTCCCAGTCTCCGTCGAGCATCGCTTTGACGAGTGAATCTGTTCCAAGCCCTCTGAGTCTGTCTGCATAGTTAGGGTCGTCTTTCGTTAGGTGAGGATTATCAGCCAATTTAGCCGGTATGAACTGACGGGTCATTCCTCCTTCTTCCGGAGGGGTTTTCCATATCTCGTTAGGAGCTTTAGGCGAGACAAAAGTCCTTTTAACCCAAGCGTGACCCAAACTCCCCGGGTTTGAAGCTGCCTCTATTCTTGGAAGTCTATTTTTATACTTATCTGGAACCGTAAGTCCAGCCCTTCGAACCCGAGACCTTAAAAATCTATATTGATATTCGGTGAAGTGGGTTAATTCATCCACCATCAAAACGTGTATTTCAGCCCCTCTGTATTTTTCAACATCGTTTTCAGAGTCGCAGTAACACAGATGAATTATTGACCCATCCCAGAACTCGAATTCGTTCTCGACTGACCTGTATTTGACATGTCCTGTACTCAGGTAAGCAGAAAGGAGAACCTGGAAAGCCGTAGGCCCTCTTAGATGATTGTCTCGTAGATCGGGAAGAGTCCTTCTGAAGAAGTAAATCTGCAATCCCGGGACTTCTGCAGCCCATCTTATTGCCGAGACTCTCAAAAGATACGACTTACCTCCACCCGCTGCGCCGCCGTAAAGAACCTCCGTGGCGTCTGTCTGAAAGGCGACACCTTGTCGAGGTTCTAGTTGAATATCGTTCAATCCATCATCCTACCATAAGCCTTTGTAACAGTTGAAAAGTCGTCAGGCCCCCAGATGATTTCCTGGTTTTTATTCCTGAACTCCAACTGAGAGCCAATGGGAAATTTCATGTTCTCCCACTGCTTTACCAACTGTTCGTATTCCTTCTCGAATCCTTGAGGTTTTGGTAGCTGAAAAGACAAGTAAGGAGCCTCGGAAAGCCAGCATAAAACCATCGGACCATTACCTACAGACAGATTCATTTGTGCATTGCAATATAAAGCCATCCTCTGTTCCAAAGGGATGGGTCTGTCTTCGCATTCCTCAAGAACTGCTACTGTTTTTCCTTTTTTCTCCAGCCACTGGATTATTTTCTCCCAGTCTTTAGAGGAGTTCCTCCAGGTATTCCTGAAGGATTCCCTCAAAGTCACGGTTACGTAGTCCTTTTTCCCAAAAGGAAGAATTGACCTCAGTTTGGTGATTTTTCCTGTCCTCTTGTAGATTTCCTGTATATACCCGGTGTGGTAGTAGAGCTTATCCCCGGGTAGTTCCCCACCCACCGAGAACGGAAGATCGGCAAGTCTGCACATAGGGACCAATATATTCGCCCAACGCCTCCAGCCTAGCTCTTGAGGGTACTTCCACGAGGCTAAAGGCTTTCCCACCACGAACCTTATTTCTTCATACCCTAAAGTCTTGGCAGAGCAGGCAAAAACAGCAAAATCATAGGTCGTCGGCATCACCGACAGGTCGTATAGAGCTATCTTCATTTCTTGAGGACTAAAAACCCTTCTTGAGAATGACCTATTATCCTGTAGCAGTCGGGAATGAGTCTTTCTCCCCTGTAATAATATCTCCCAGTACCATCATTCATGGTCCCTTCCGGATGGGGGATGAATTCCTTTACCAAGGTCTTCTCGAAAGCTCTTCGTTCATGTTCTTCGCGTCTTGACTTCTTCAAGGCACGAGCTTTTTCCTGTTCTTCTTTGTGAGTCACTTTCTGTCTTTCATCAATGAAGTGTCTCCGATCCCGAAAAATTCATCGACCATAGGGTTTGGCTTCTTTGTAATCTTCGATACCACTTCAAATGCCTGGAATATAGTCTGCTCAATCGTCGAATATTTATACGTCCCCAAACGTCCGATGGAATACACATTCTCTGGTAGGGATGCCAGGTATTTCCCCACGGTATCCAGATTAGCTTTGGTCTGGTAAGGATAGAGCTTGTTCGACTTGGACGGAGTTTCGAGGACAAGTAGCGTGTCTTCAGAGTCATAATAGGTCAGTTTTTTGAACTCGGTTATCCTGGTGAAAGGCTCTTTACCGGCGTAGTGACAGAATCTTATATCGTGTGGGAAGACTTGTTTGCATGGTAGGGTGAAAACGGTGAAGTCTCTGCCGACATAAGGTAGTTCCCCGAACTGATACCCGCAGAATTCATCTATCGGAGTGGTGTTGATTATCACATCGGCATACATTAGATCTCCGTGCTTATGCGTAATCCCCGTGAATACTCCTATCCCTTCGGTCATTTTCTCAAAGTATTGATTGTATCCATCGTAGGCATAGGGATAACCGATGATCGAGTCTTTATAAGTCCCCTTTGGTCCTGTCTCTATGGGTTTGTCTTTAGCTGACCATTTGAAGATGTCGAATATTTTGTTGGAGTCGATCATCCACATCTTTTTCGAGTAGTTATTCACGAACATGTCATACAGAGTCTTGCCTACCCGGTTGATCCAGTACTCTTCAAAGTCCTGTGGTTCTTTCGAGTTGTCCCTTTCCTTGAGTTCTTCCTTGATTTCTTCATATCTGGAGAATTTTGGAAGGTCGTCTTCATGGATGGGGTAGTGGAAGAACTTTCCCTCCGTTTCAACATAAGTTCTAAGCTCGAAAGGAAAGCGTCGAATTGGGCAGAAGTCATTGACCCACTGATGTATTTTTTTGCTATATCCATAGTAGACCCTCGGCCCGTACTGGAAAGGATGTCCTCCGTGGAAAAAAGTCCTGCAACCGCCCCCGAGATGGGGTTCCTTTTCAATGAGTGTAACGTCATAGCCTTCTTTCTTCAGTAGATAAGCCGTAGTAGTTCCGGCAAAACCGCCCCCAAGGATCAAAGCCTTCATTTGTAGCACGCCTTGCAGACATCGGGAATCTTCCCCTCCAGGTGTGCTTTCCTGAAGTCTTGGTATTCAACTGACTTCCAGTTCTGCATGAATGTCTTTCCTTTTCCGATTTCGTATTTATCCGGGTCGCCAATCATGCAGCAGGGAACGGTTCTCAGGTCGGAAGTCACCACAGCTCTACTGAAAGGCCAGGGACATCTCTTACCGGGTTTGGTTTCAAACTTGTCATTTACATCCCAGAAGCTCACCCTGATTTCAAGGTTCTCTCCAAGCTCAATAAGATGCTTGAAATCATCCTCCGAGAGATTTACCTGTTCCTCTTTATTTCTCTTCTCAAGCTCCGGGTCTGCCCATCCATGCAGATTGGTGGAAAATACCACGTGTTTGAAGCCCATCCACTTGGCAAGGTGAAGATGCTTGTCAAGATTTGCTACATTGCCTTTCTGTACCAGGGTCCACATCTTTGTGCGGGTGATCTTTTTTGACTCGCAATAGGAATTAAGGAGTCTGCAGTTATCAATAACCTTGTTGAAATCCGACTGTATCCTTATCCCTTCAAACGTCTGCTGGTCGTGACCGTCGATGGAAATGTCTATTTCGTTGACACCGGAGTCTATGAGTTTCTTGTAGTTGTCTCTAAGGTGTAAAAGAGAAGCATTGGTAGTCATTCGTACCCAGATATGTTTCTTTCTGGCGTACTTTATCATCTCGAAATAGACATCCCCCTGCATCAGGGCTTCACCAAGACCATTCAATTTAATTTCTATCAATCCGTACTGTTCATCGATGAGCTTTTTGAAATCTTCAAAAGACATATCTCCAGCCCTTTTACCATGCTCCCACTTGGAAACGGCGCACATGGTGCAGGCGAAGTTACAACGGGAGACGTTCTCTATATCGAGTTTTATCGGAAGGTAATCTATATCCGAGGCTCCGTTTCTAGCAGAGAGATACTTGACATGGTTGGTGGCGGTTCTCAGGTCTGTCAGGAATCTCGCTCCTCTTTCGGCGTCGTATTCTCTCATCCCTGCAGAGGGTTCTGGTCTAGGAAGGATCATTTGAACCCTATCCCGAAAAGGTACTGGCACATCGGGTCAAATCCGGTATGTACTACCTCATCATTCATCCCGAACGTAATCACGTGTTTCCAGTACCTCTTCATTTTCTGTCTCAACTCCAGCTTGGTAACACAGTTGACGTGTTCCTTCTTTGAGACTTCTGAAGCGTAGATTTGAGATTCCTTGCTCGGGGTTCCGATGATGCACATATCGGAGAAAAACGAGAGATTCTTCAGCAGAGTATCTTCGTCTTTTATATGTTCAAAAACATCCAGACAATAGACACAATCAAACCCAGGTTGGCTAAGTACAGTAGAGTCCAGAATAGACCACTGTTGAAAATAGATGTTCCACTTGTCAGAATTGTTCTTCTTGGCAAGTTCAATTGCCTGTGGGTCTGAATCCATTGCGACCAGATGATTGACATGTTGTTTTACAATACGGGAGAAGAATCCATCGTTACATCCTACCTCTAAAACATTATTCATCCCCTGAACCATCTTGGCGACGAATTTGTATCTTGAGCAGGTAAAGGCAAACCTTTTTGGGTCTTCTTCCCAACTGAATTCGCTACCCGGAAACATTGAACATCTCCCTTTGGACTACATACATCGTCGGTTTGTCGTCTGCAACTGATAGTTTCAGCCATCTATATGCGGCTTCCGGGGTTTTGGGTTTCAGTACCGACCAACCCTTTATTCTCATGAAGAAATCGGTGAAATCCTTATTTTGTTGCGGTCCCTGACCCTTACCATGGCCTACCACTATCATCATCACTAGCGGGAGCTTTCCCCGGTATAGAGGTATGTGATTCACCAGGGCGTCCATCCCAACCATCGCGAAATCGAAGCGTTCGTGAAGAACTATGGGTCTCTTTCCAGCCAAAGATAAGCCCATGGCGCTGGAATTCATCAGGTTCTCGCTCACTGGGTAGGTTATGACCTGATTTGGGTGTTTTCTTTCCAGTCCACTTGTCAAGGCAGAATGAGAGTAGTTCACCAATTGACCACATAAGAGGACATCCTTGTTGTTCAAAGATTCATCCAGGGCTTGATTTATTGCTTCGGAAAATAGCAATGTTCGCCCTCCCTTTTGACACTGACTTCAACAAAAGCCGGGTCTCCGTTTCTGGCGACGATAAACCCTGTTTCAATGTTGCTTGGGGTGGAGATTCCAAACCCAGCCACGCGCCACCAGATAGCAGTCATTCTTCCTTCTTTTGAAGGTTGTCTTTCCCTTATCGGGACGTTGATAGAAAGACCGTTATTTTCACAGATGAAGAGAATCGGAAGATGTTTGAGTGCGGAAAAGCTTATGGCTTCCCAGAAGATTCCCTCTTCGGTTGCGGCGTCCCCGAGGCAACAAACCACAATACTTCCGGTCCCCTGAAGTGCAAGCGCCGTCCCCACAGCAATACCAATTGATCCACCCACGATTGAGGATGCATAAAAGTTGATAGAGGGATCGCAAATGCACTGGGAGCCGTTAATTCCCCCATTGATACCTGTCTCAAGTCCGAGGATTTCATCCCAGAGAGCTTGTTCCGATCCACCTTTAGCGAAATAATGCCCGTGATTCCTGTGGGTTGAATACAGCCAATCCTCGGGGCGTATTTCTCTATGAATAGCCTCCGAAACGCTCTCCGCTCCCAGCGAGAGATGGACAGGGCATTTAATCTTGTCAAGATTTGCAAGGAGTTTCTCCTCGAAGTCCCTTAACCTCTTAGAGAACTGCACGCCTGTACCCCAAAGCCTTCAACGCTCTCCAACAGGCTCCGTAAAGTAATGAATAAGCCTGGGACGCTCCGTCGCAATATATGTGCGCAAGTTGAGCATCTTCACCATCCCTTCCGAGAATGGCGGCACCGTGAATTCCTTCTCCATCTCCAACCCCGATGGCGCAGATAGACTCAATGGGTTCTTTGTAGTGTCTTTCATGCTTTGATAGAAATTCTTGGGCTTGCGAAACGCTCAATGGCATGATGTGCATAGTCGGTGAGTCCTTTCTCAATGGTAATCTTGTCTGTCCAGTTCAAGTTTCGCATCTTGTCGGAATTCAACAGATACATGTGGTCTTTTCCTAGCCTCTCGGGATGGAACTCTATTGAATTCTTCAGTGTCTTTCCCAAAAGGTCGCAGATCATCTTGACCACTTCGATGACCTTGTATGTTTTTTGCGTCGAGATATGGTATGCCTCGCCCCAACCCGCTTTTTTCGAGAGTATGTAGAGAGCTTCGCAAGCGTCCGAGACATGAATAAAAGACCGGGAGGAATTTCCCTTGCCGTGGATAGGGAATTTCTCGCCATTGAGTAGCATTCGGAAAGCTTTAGGGATGAGTCTGAACTCTTGTTGACCCTCACCGTATATATTGGCAGTTCGGGAGATGATTGCCGGGAATTTATGGGCTTTCCAGTAAGCAATGAGAAGCATCTCCGCTGCTGACCTTGAGACTGCGTAGGGCGTCGTTGGCTTGTGGGCATTTTTTTCCTTTACCCAGAAAGATGAAGACCCAAAGACTTCCGGTGTCGAAATATGGCAAAAAAGCTGTATGGGTTTCTTGTTGTGTTGTTTGATTACCTTTTCGAAAAGTCGGTTAGTACAAATGACGTTAGTATGCAGCCACCTTTCTGGGTCTTCCCAGGATTCGGCGACAAGACTCTCGGCGACGAAATTGAAGATGACATCAGCCTCGGGGAGGCTGTAGTTTTTGGTGATGTCGAACTCCGGTCGTGAAAGGCTGATGACTTCCTCGCCTTTACTCTCAAGTAGCCGTATGAAGCTTCTACCATAGAAACTACTCCCTCCGAGAATCAGGTATTTCATGAGACTAGACCGTTCATCTGCATCCACTTCAGATTATAAGCATTGTCCTTGTCGTCTATTTCTCCTAATTTGTATTCCCTCACAATGTCCTTGATCGCATCTATTACCTTGTACTTTGGATAGAAACCTTCCTTCAGGAGTTTGTCGGAGTTGATCTTGTAGGACCTCTTGTCCTTGACTTTGGTGATGAGGATATTTGAAGGTATTTCTTTAGCGATCATCTTTGCCGTATCCAAAGCGGAGATATTCTCGAAACCTGCGTTGTAGATTCCTTCAATCCCGGGTCTTTCCAGAATCCAAGCGTATAGATCGGTGATGTCTTCAATATGGATATTCGGCCGCATCAAATCGCCCCCGTGTTCTCCGCAATGAGCCGTAATCTGTCCTTTTTTAATGGCTTGCATGGTAAGAGTGTTGACCATGGTGTCCAGTCTCATCCTTGGAGAGACTCCACAGACTGTGGCAGGTCTTATGATCTGTACAATCATCCTATCGGAGTAGGAAAGCAGGACTCTTTCAGCGACCATCTTGGTCTTGTTGTAATCCGATACCGGTTCAAGAGGTAAGTCTTCGGTTATTTGGTCCTGGTCTTTCACTCCGTACACCGAAGCGGAGCTGGCGAAGATGAACTGTTTTACCCCGTCTCTGACGGCTCTTTCTGCGAGTCTCATGGTCGCTAAAACATTGACCTCCCAAGTCAGTTTTGCGTCCAACTCACCACAGGGGTCGTTTGCTATTCCAGCCAGATGGATAATCGCGTCATAGTTGAGAGATCGGTCTTCCCTGATGTCTCCTACTATGAGTCTTGCGTTTAGGGGGATATTTCTACCGAACCAACAAGTATCCAATACTGTGACTTCATGGTTACTGGCAATCTTCGGGACAAGGACTGATCCTTTGTACCCGCAACCTCCGGTGATGAGGACTTTCAAAGAACCTCCAGATTATGTAGACGAGGATAATTCGTTCCAGGAAACCCGTGTGTTCCAGGTCAAACCTGTTTCTCGATGACCGAGTGAATAAGACTGAGATGAGCAATTTCCACAATTCCGTAGTCGGTCGATGGGACGACAAAGTTCAATTCCCCCATGTTTTTAAGCCTGTTTTCAGCAGTCCTGACCATCCCGGTGAAGGTGAAGAGTCTTATACCTATTTCCTTGGCTTTTTCGGCGGCACGCAGGATATTCGTTGATCCCCCACTGGATGAAATCGCGACAAGGACATCATTTTTAAATCCGTAGAACTCAAGTTGCTTGGAAAACACACTTTCGTAACCGAAATCGTTCCCAAGCATCGTAAGAGTTGGAGTGTCGTTGAAAGCAATCGCCCTGATACCACCGTTTTTAGAGATATCACCCGCCAAGTGGGAAGCGATTGCGTTAGAGCCTCCATTTCCGATGAAGATAACCTTGTTTCCTTCAGTGGTGGCTTTTTCAAAACACCCCCTCATGAGTTTTAAAGCAGATTCAGTACCACCTTCGACTTCGGTGTTGGAAATAGCACTTCTAAGCTGTTCGAAGTATTCCCGTACGCTGTGCAAGAGTGGTACTCCCGTAGAGTTTTTCACCTAAAAACATGACTTTTATACCCTTGGCTTCGCAGTAGGTTTGTTCGGGAAGTTTTCCCTCGTATTCTTTACCCTTTACGTAGATATCCGGGTTGACTTCGTCTATAGCGTCATAGGGATAGGCTGAATTTATTACGATTACCGAAGACACAAACCTTAGACTGGAGAGCATTTCCAGCCTTTCATCATCAGAAAAGATAGGGTGTCCGAATTTCGTCATATATTTCCCGGAAGTCAGGGTTACTGAGAGTCTTCCGAGTTTAGAGGCTTCTTTTAGGTGTTTAATATGACCCGGGTGAAGTAGATCGAAATGCCCATGGCACTGAACGATCCTCAGTCGGGTCATTTAAGACCTTTGATGTACCCATCCCAAGCTCTGAAAATCTCATCCAGAGAAGGTCTTGAGGTC
>ERZ1292637.524-Hain-H14-01um-R3-524-length-21125-cov-5_pt1 | contig 21125 bp, 28 predicted proteins | sample MGYA00564405_ERZ1292637 | MGnify/ENA primary metagenome ERZ1292637 (study PRJEB36523, sample SAMEA6512645) | groundwater metagenome | collected 2019-01-09 | study: AquaDiva: Metagenomics assemblies of 32 groundwater samples | reverse complement strand
CCCCACAGGCCGAGAAGAATCCACTCTGCCTGATCCATATCCCGGCCTAGTGCCTTTCGTACCTTTAGTAATCGTCTGAGTGTCGTTTGTGGTAAATTCATACCTTAGATTACTTTTTAAGATATTCTCTTGTCGCGGTTTGGATAATTTCAGTATAGGTAAGCCGTTTTTCAAAACCGTATGTCCGCATTGCCTCATAAAGATCATCCGGCATATAGACAGAAAATCTTCTAATTCTTTTGAGTGGTTTATCTATAAGCATGTGGTAAGTATAGCACGTTGGTGTCTTGATGTCAAGTAGTCAAAAGATGGTCTTGTTTTGCACCGTTTTTTTCTTCCTCTTCTATCTTCTTTAACAAAAAAGCCTTCCGGTCTTTATGTATCCTTGCCCCCGCTTCTATGTATTTGCGCATACCCAAAGATCCTTGCTTCCATTCCACACGAAGTTCTTCCAAGCGTTTATCAATTCTTTCTAATTCTTCTAATAACTTATTCATATTATATAAAACTATATCATCTACAATTAGGCCTACCTTTTGTTTAGGCTATATGTCTTAGCTATCTCTTTAAATTCTTTATAAGTAAATATATTGTTTTTAACTCTATTACACGTACTACATGCTAAAACAATATTATCAATACTATATTCTACTCCTGCTATCTTTCTATCTATTTGTAATAAAAACCTATTTAGCTTTCTCTCACAATATTCACAGGCATCTTCTTGAATAAAGAACCATTCTATGAAATCCTTAGAAGATATTTTTATACCAAGATTTTTACGCTTACATCTAATCTTTAAATTGTGAAACTTTGCTCTTGCTTTCTTTTTAAATAAAAAATCAGCGAAATATTTACCTTGTATTTCTAATGAATTATTATATGTAACATTTTGCATCATATTATGATAACATAGTGTTATCCTTTTTTAAGGCCTACGGCCTATCCTTTAATCCCTATTCCCCGTCTCCAATCTTTCCTCCGCTAGGGATGTGGTACTCTCCCTCCTCTACGGTTGTTACTTAGTAGAGGCTAAGTGGAACCCTGCGTCTGGATGAGTTGTCAACGGCCAGTTAGTCCGTTTTTATTCTCAAACCATATAGGAAAACGGCGGCTACTGTGTCTGCTCTCCCAAATAATCTTCTAAACGCTTCCGGATTTCTTCTATTGTTTCACGCATTGCTGCACCGGATAGAAGCCGGTTAGTATTAGAAGAATATTTCTCTCCATCTGATTCTCCTTCTCGGAAAAAATATTTTTCCTCAAATTCAGTCCATTGACTCATATCAATAAAACCATAAGGAGCAAAGCCCAAAACTTTTGTTAATAATTCATAAAGAAGTTTATTTTCTGTAGATAATGGTTTAGACATAAAAAAACTCCTTGTGGTTGGTGTTGCCCGTGCTGTTTGGTAACAACACCCACAAAGAGTCTTGTACAGCACGTTTAACCAATTAATTTATAAACCTTCTAGAGAAAAAAAGCAAGTACCAAAATAAAAGGAGCAAGGCTTAGGCGTAAAGGAAAGAAACGTCTAAACATCTTGCTCCTTATTCCAAGAACCAGATTATTAATATCTTATCACAAAAAAGCAAGCTCTTGTAGCGTAGTGGTAGGAAATGAAAAATGACCCTTTTAATCCACTTTCGACTTACGCAAGCCTGCCTGGATGGCGATCAAATATATCCCCATGCCTCTATAACCCCCATTCCTTATCCTAGCTTTACTAGGCTTCAAAACAGCCTTGTTATTTTGGTAAACCCCGATTGAATCGGGGTAAAGAGCTATTATTGACCTCCAAGTAAGATATAACACTATGAAGAAAAATTGTCAACTACTGTTGAAAAACCTCTCTGGGAGGCATTACATCATTACCTTGAATAAATCTGTTTGACTTTGGTATATCTAACTTGACAGCAGGTTTATTATCCGCAAGTTGCTTTTCAAGTATTGTATTTACATGGTCTTTTGCAATCTGATGCTCAAAAGCCCGATCAACTTTTCTTATAATCTCTTTTAACATTCAAATCACCCCCTCTTAAATAAGACTGATGCCTCGTGCTTCTTTTACACTAGGTAAAATAGATGTGTCTTTTGCCGCCAACCATTTATCTACTAAACGTAATACAAATGTTACCGCGATAATTGTTGTATCGGTTTGCGGAAGAGCATTAAGATATTGCGTAAATGTTGTAAAGAAAAAAGCAATTGCCGCGAATAAGGCCAATCTAAAACCCTCTTTTATCATTTCATAAGATGCAAATTTCATATTTTGTTTTCACCTCCTCTTAAAAATATTTAATAACTTTTTAATAATTGAATCTGCTCCCTTTGGTATGCGTTTATAAAAAAATTCTTCTAATGCTTCACCAAGTTTTGTATACTCTTTAATTACCTGTTCAGATGGCCTTTTAAGAGCTCCTATGGCCCTTAGAACACGTTCTGGATCATAGGGCTGTACTCCTAGCCCTTTTGCGATATCATCCAAGTCTTTTTGTGCGGCAATTAGTTTTATTAACGTATCGCTATCCTCAAGAGCATCCTTTTCAATCGCCTTTGCCAAATCACCAATTTTATCATTAAGTGTTTTATTCGCATTTTGAAGTTCAAGTATTTCATGTTGATACTCACCTTCCTTTATAATCAGTTCCTGATTTTGGTTATATAATTCATCACGTCGTAGTCTCATTTCATCTAGGTCTTTTTGTGTAATAGTTGCCATTGGTTCCTGTTGTTTAAACCGAAGCCAACCCAATACTCCGTTATATGTATGATCTTGGATATGACACTTACTGCCGATAGGAAAATTTTGATCGAAGCTTTTAAACTTATTAGCATCCCCCTCACTAAAAATTGCCACATGACCGTATTGTCCAATTTTTGTACCCCAAAATACAATATCCCCTTTTTGCGGAATGCCAGTTGGCGTATTGTCTATCTTATCAAAATATTGACTTCCGAAGGTGTTTGGATAATTTAGATATACGTCTTTTGCAGCCGGCGCTGCAAGAATTCGTCCATCTGATAATCCAAAAACTTCAACACAGAATTGATGCATGAGATCCATACATTGATCTCCATATGCACCATCAAAGTCTATTCCCTTACCATTCCATTTATCTATAAACTCTTGAAATGTCATTTTTTTATTACCATGTATACAATTGCGGAAAATACAGCAATGAGAATAATGGCTGCTCCTGCGTAAACAATTGTTTTTACAGGCCAAAATTCAACCTGCGTAACATATTTATTATCTAAGCTATCAATTCGTTGGTTTAATTTTTCAAGTACCTGATCGATTTTTTCTTCGAAGCGAAGAAGAGATGATGTCATTTCCCCCCTTAATTTTTCTACAAGTTCGTAGAGTGTTTTAGTGGTAACCTTATCTCCATTATTATCCGTCATAAACATTAAATAATTATTAAATTATTTGAAAGGTTAATTTTCATTATGATATAATATCAAGAACTATGATAACCTTATTGATAATTACGCCATTTATGCTTTGGATTATTCTTGCCATTCTTGCTTTCATGCTATATGTCATTGGTCTATTTGTAGGTTCCGCTCAGGATTCTTCCTAATAAGTCTTGTCCTCCTCGAAATAACTCTGCTCCAGGAATAGGTACTCTTGTCCCAAAAAGATAAGCATATGGATTTTCGCCTCTCCTTTTATAAAGAGAATCCGCTGCGTCAAAAAGATTAGACTGTTGTAATGTTTGTTTTTTTACGTTGGGATGGGCTGTCGCAATTATATCATCAACTGTTTTCCTGGCAATCGAAATTACTTGCTCTCTTGACGTTAATGGTGTTCCTGCATTTATTTTCTTTTGTACTCTTTGATAATCTTTATTCAATGACTGTTTTACTTTAAATAATTCAGGAGTATTCATTGTTTCTTTCATTCCTTCCCCATATATATCCGCTAAATATCCATTTACTTCTTTTCTGGCTATTTTGTCTGTTAAGTCTGTTGTTCGCATTTCATCTTTCAAGTTTGTCATAAAATCGTTTTTTATATCATCTAGTTTTATAGATTTAGGGCTTGCTTGTAATTGAGCTTGAATAGTATCTTCTAATTTAGTCATAACTGGTTGTAATTTAGCATATTGTTCGGAAGGGCCACCCGTAAATTTTAAATCGTCTAATGTTTGATTTATTACTGCTTCTTTCTGTGGACCTCCTACCATCGGCCCAACGTCTATTTGTCTTACATTTTTCCGCATATTTTGTCCTACTTGTTGAGGCGTATTTAATATATCCTGTAAAAGGTTTGCTTTCTGTGCTACTTGAGTCTTTCTTGCAAATTTTGCTGTCTCAGCTACTCTTCCACCTTTTGTGGCTAATGCTGCTCTGCCGACTCCCAAGACTGGTAAAACATCAATTGCTGTAGTTACTGGTTTTTGTTGTGCACGCTGTAAAATTATTCCTACAATATCACCACCTTCTAATGGTCGGCCAGCTAATTCATTGTATTCACTAGCAACACCCGTAGCTATGTTTCCACCTGTTTCCAGTATAGCTTGTAGGGGATTTAATCCACGCTTGGTTTGATCTTGCATTTGTACACCAATATTATGTGGCAATCCCAATATACTATTTAATATTTCCTTTACATCACTACCCGCATTTTGTAAAATATTTCCGTCTGGTTGGTTTTTTTCTGAATCACTCAAAGTTTTTAATGATTCAGGAGTAATACCACTAATAGCGAGTTGCGCCTTACGTCGTAAGGTTTCTTCATCATCTTTTAGATTTCCTGTTTGTGCTTTATTCCGACCAATTAATTTACTGAAAAAACTTTGCATTTCTTCATCAATATTAGGCATACTTCCTGCAAGAACTGCTAATTCTGGCCCAGTCAATGCCTTACCTCCTTGAGCAAATCCAATATCAGCCGCCATTCTTGAAGCAGCATTCCTAAGAGCATCTTTGTATTGGTCACCTTTTAATTGTCCGCTTTTACCAGCGTTTATAACGTCAATAACGCTTTGTGACGAAGCTGAAACCTTATCCTTAGCTTCTTTTTTTTCTTGTTCTGCTTTTGCTGCTTGTTGTTCTATCTTGGGGTCTTTACCTTCAAGGATATTTTTCTGTTCACGATATACATTATATTCACCCAACAGCGTAGGACTATATTGACTAAGTTCTTCAGGTTTTACATCTATTGGATTTTTTCCACTTTTTCTTGCTATTCTAACTGTCCCATCAGGATTTATTCTAACAATCGGCATATTTAATAAGGGTCATTATCTGCACCACCAGCTTTATAAGTTTTTGGATTCTTGAAGATTTGCTGTAAAGATTGAAGATCAAATAAAGATTGTCCTTCACCAATCGTTGCGTATCGGTCTTGTTCCTGCGGTCTGTTTGCTACTTGTTCTTGTAGTCCAAATTCTCTCTCACGTAATCCTTGTTGCTGTTGGGCAAGGGTTTGCTGTTGACCAAACTGTCTTTGCTGTTCTTGTAATTGCAAGATTTGCATAGCTCCTTGAATTGCATCGCCTGGATTTCCCGATTGTAATTGTGCTATCGCATTTTGTACTACTCTTTTTGATTCAACTGATTGGCCTGCAAGTTGTGAAAGAAGCTGGTCTATTCCCCTGAGTCCTGTTTCCTGTTCAAGTCCTACCTCTTTTATTTGTCCCCCATACTGTTGTCTGATAGGGCTCTCAGCCCTCTGTAGTTCGTCTAGGAACAACGTTGATGAGGCAGGTATACCCCTATAGCCAAATTCTCTTGATGTGCGTTGTTGAGCCATACCGATATCAGCTTTTTCACGCCCCGTTAATTGGTCGATAATATTCTGGTATCGTTGTTTTAATGGCTCTTTTTCTCCTGTAAGTCTTGCTGATTCCGCACCGTATTTTTGTTCTATCTCAGGCAGTTGCGCCTGCAAAGATGCTATCTGGGGTTGATTGGCTTGTTGTTGAAACGCTAGCAGTTTTTGGGCTTGAGCGATAGGATCAGTAGTGGCACCACCACTGAGTCCTCCTCCTCCACCTGCAAAAGCACGAAATTGGGTTGTATTTGATTCGTTTCCCCCTTGAAAATAACCAAGATTAGATTGAGCTAGAAGCTCTTTATATCGACCTTCCTGTACAGGATTACGATCCGATTTTGCAAGTTGTTCAAGTTCTGAATCAGCCATAATTTATATGATCGCTTCTCTATATAATCGATATTGTCTTTGATTAATTTCTCTATAATAACCTTTATGATTTGCTCTAAATTCTCTTGATTTTTTAGTAAAATATCCTGGATTTTTTTTTGCCCACTCTCTCATATAATTTCTTTTTTCTTCAAGCTTTGGATCTAAATATCTTCCATTCTGACCTTCTAAGGTATTACATGCTCTACAAAGTATTCTTAAATTTTCGATTGTAGTTTTTCCACCTTTTGCGACAGGAATAATGTGATCAATTGTTAAATCTTTATTCGAATTACATAAAAGACATACTTGATCTCTTTCGAATACTTTTTCCCAAATCTTTCCGTATCGTGTATTGCGGTGATAATTCTGCATAAAAAAAGATACGCTTTACCGCGTATCTTGAATACACCTTGCTCTGTTTGTAGCAGAGTATCTATACTTTACTCTTTTTTTCATTATTCGTCAAGCCAGTGTCCCCGCACTTGTGAAATAAAAAGTTGTCCCGCCAACTCTTGCAACTAAAATAGCTGATCCGGTATGAGTTTCTATCGCGAAATCTCCATTGATACCTAATGCCGGAGAACCGGTATTAACATCAAGATTAGCCGTTCCGTCAATAGTTGGCGTTTGTAAAGTAGGAGTACCAAAAACAGCACTATTATGCGTCCCACCTGTAATACCCGGAGTCCCCATAATCATAGAGTTCATCGTTCCGCCTGTTGAGTTTGGAGTACCTATTGTTGAATTATTAACAACTGCGCTTCGTATTGTTCCACCCGTTGCATCTTGTGTACCAATGGTTGAGTTATTAAGTACAGCACTTCTTATAGTTCCACCGGTAGAATCTTGCGTACCAATTACGATGGTATTTATTGTCCCACCCGTACTGGCAGGTGTACCAAAAGTTGCGTTATTTATCACCCCTCCCGTAACGGTACCAGTACCCATTACGATATTATTAAACGTACCTCCGAGATAGATAGCCGACCCGATAACTGTCCCTGTAGTCCTGGTTGTTCCGGAAATCAAAGAGTTATCAAGGGTACCTATACTAATTCCTGCTTGTGTTATCAGTGATCCGGAAATGGTCACAACTCCCGTACTGGGATTGGCTGTTAATAAAACAGTCCCGCCTGTTGTATCTCTGATTTCAAATATTCCACCTAAGTTAGTGTTTACAGTCCCGCCTCTCTGAGAGATGGCGGTTCTATGTAAATATGGGGTAGGTTCCTGATTGATACTGACTGCTAAGGCATTCTGAAATTCAGAGGGCCTGCCTGCTATACTGTCCTCTTTTTTCAATCTCTTGTTTAATCCCAGATTACTGTAGTCTTTCATCGCGGTATGATATCTGCGTCAAATTCAAACCCGTAAAAATGTAGCCTTGCATTTCGTGAAGCTTCATATATCTTCCAGAATAAAAACTTTCCTCTTGATCCTTCCGGAAATTTATAATCAACGACTCCTGATGAAGCATCACCCAAATCAACCCAGTTCTTGGCTCCTTTTGAGAATGTGTTTGTTATAGCAACTTGAATCTTAGCTTGACAACCGGGGTTAAAAGAAGCCGAAAACCAATTCCACTTTTTATCCAGAAGCGTACTCATATGCAGTACCCCTTCCATGACGCACTCGATAGTTGCCCCGTTATCAGCGGTTACCGTTCCTCCGTAGGTATAACATTGGCTGCCTGCACCAAAGGCTAATGTAGCTGATCCTGACGCGTCATTATATGAAAGCCACGCCCTTGGCCTATCGGTAAATGTATTATTCCACCATTCATCCGTCTGGTAGTCATAAGCTAAAATAGTATTCGGTATAGTCGTATTCGTTAAATCATCGGTTATTGTCCCGACACTCAACATATATTCATAGTTATGTGCTACTCCCTCCGCGTTATCAAAGGTAGTCCCGATAATCGCGCTTCCTAGATCGTTATATATTTGTTTTTCTATTGGATTGGATATGATCTCAGGCGCTGCACCGCTGTATGCAAATACTCCTAGTCTATTCAAACCAAAATCTATCTTCTCAACCTGTGCTAGTGACCTAGATGAAGTCGGGGCAAGTCTTGTGGATAAATCAAACAAATTATACCCATCCCATCGGTGTTGAATACCGGAGTTTTTACCGGTAATAAGTCTATCATCTAACTTTCTTACAGTTGTTAGCTTGCCAGGACCAGGAATATTGATAGATGATGAATCATTTGTCCAGTTTGTGGGTGTTCCGGCGTTACTCCAAAACATAGTCGATGCTGTTCCGATAATATAGATTCTATTTTGATACGGCTCCATATCTACCGCTATAGGAGCTGAAGTTGTATTAGTAAATGATGTACCATCAGTTGAATGTCTTGTCGCAGCAACTCCATCTCCAATAAGCAAAGTGTTCTCAGAAACAGCGGCACATAATGTACCCGTAGGATCTAAGGTACCATTCCCGCAAATAGTAAGGTCACCTGTACCCTGCTGGCTGTAGTATAGATTACCTCCGGCAAAAGCATAATTCCAAAATTGAGTACCGTTATTTAATGTAAAGTTAAGAAGATCAGAAACTGCACTGCCGTTTGGCATCGTTCCTAAGTATGTAGTGTAGCCCGCTCTTTTTTTCTTGGCTCCAAATTGATCGCTTTCAATATTTAGCGCACGGATCATATCTCCCGATTTATGCGCAAGCGGATTTACGGCGAGGTTAAGACTTCCAGGTAATATTATTCCAGAGTTCATATTTACTCATATCCTACACTTACAGGTTCAACAATGTCTACCATAGTAGGTCCTGTTTTCATTCTTGGTGAAAGAAAGACAACAAATTTATCCGATTCTCTATCGATAAAACTATCTATATCATTTTGTGTAGCTTTTCCGTCTTTATATTGCGCATTTAGCTTCACGTAATCAGTGAAAGACCTGGTAAATGGCCTCATAATAAGGGGTAAAGTATCAGTATCATTTACCATAGTTGTACCAAATCGATAGAATGTCATTCTTGCTGTACCACCTGATTCATCGGGCCTTACTCTAAAAACCGTATCACCTCTCCAGTGAATATATGGATGAACACTGGAGAACTCCTCATCCGGTAAATAGTCATTTACATTCATCTTTGTAGCTAAAAAGAAATCAGCACCGTTATAAGTAATATCAGCCCGTCTTACTTGGGAAAAATCAGCAGTCGTTACTGTTCCATAACCATCTGTTCCGTCAAATCCTACATCAACTGTTCCTAAAGCATAATCTTCATTTACCTGTATTGCTCTTTTTACAAATTCTTCTTTTAACTCATTGATCCAATCATCAATAACAATATCCTCTTTAATAAAGGATGCATCCCACAATTTTCTTTTTCCCCTCTCTCTTAATGAAGCAAGTGAATAAAAATCAAATCCCGCTGAGGTTGTCCAGTCCGACTCTGTTGAATTGGCTCCTAAGACTGAGTTTCTAAAGTATGTCCTATATGCGTATGAGACTGAGCCTGTTGTATCATCAAATTGCGTAAGTGCTCTATCCGCTTGATAGGTAAGCGTTCCATTCGTCATTGGTGTTGCAGTACCCGCCGTCCCCGTAGTTGACCTCTCAAAAACTACCTGATCGAATTTGATCGCGTATACAGGAGTATCAGATGGATGTTCAAAATTTGATGCGGCAGTAGATGTACCAAGTGTTCCTATTGCCGGTGGATTACCGGAAAGAACAAGTACCTCTGTCTGTTCTTCGCCAGTTTCACCTATCTGGACAGCCCATGATGAGCCAAAACCGCTTGTATTTCTCAATCGAAATACCGTAGTTCCCGCTGCCTCCGTATTCATCAAGTACGTTTTTGGGGCTGTTACTGCTAGTATATTTCGTGTAGGTACTACCAACTTAAATCACCAGCCTCTCTCTATTATTCATATTTTTCTCCTTCACCACATCTTACTTGTAAGATTTAATCCTCCTACCACTGCTAAAGTGCCATCAACTCTAAACTGTGTATCAGTTAACACATATGCGGCCCAAGCACCATCGGTAGGATCACCATAGATAGCATTATTGCCTCCAGCGAATGGATCGCTCGCGGGGACATTTGTATAATAGCTAGTTCCACTTCCCACTGGTTCTGTAGTTACTTTACAAACCGCCCAGATACTGCCTCCCGCTGCAAGGGTTCCTGGAGTTGCGAAAACCAGATCTTGCCATACCCAACCGGTTCCATTAAAAGCTGTTTGTGCTCCTGTTAAATTTGCATTTGCCAAAGTTCCTGAAGGAATACTCCCATTGTTGGTTTGTATACTAAAAGTTAATTCTACTCCTCCTGCTCCATTAGGATTTCTCATCATGAAACCCAATCCCACTATCACATCATTGATGTTTGCTGTAAGTGATTGCGCTATTCTTTGTGTAAATCCACTGGAGCTTCTATACCCAACTACGATAGCATTATTATCATCTGCCGGAGTCCCTGGATCGTATTGATATATATATGCCATATCAGTCGATGTAGCCAACAGCTGTGACGCTCAAAGGACTTATCGCGGTGGACTGTTTATAAACTAGAGCTGAACCTGAAGCTGTCCTGATCGGAGGATCAAAAGGCATAGCGGCTACTCCGCCATTAGCACTGAAATACATTGTACCGACAATAGGGGTTGAGGTTCCACCTGATGCTATTTCTACGTTAGTAGCTGATCCTGCTGATACAATAAGCCCAGTTACGAAAATTTGTGATCCTGATACTGCGGCTCTAATTGTCCCCATTACATTAGTTCCGGTAGATACGACTGTCGCAAATTCATCGGCGTGGCGACGACCAATATTAAGAGTGTCAATCGATCCTGCCGTAATAGTACCAGCCGCTAAAGCATTTATAGTACCTGTAGCTAAGTTAGTTACAGTCCCACGCAGTAAATCCGTTACCCGTAATATTGTTCCGGTGAACCCAGATAAAGTGGTACCCGCACCCATATCAAGTTTAATTATGGGTATTTCTGTTCCTGAGTTTGCTACGCTATAAACATCAGTTTGGGTCCCCTCTGTGACGGTCAGCGGCATAAATTTATCTTCAACTTTCTACCGATTTATAAATTCTTGCACCCCAGGTATCAGTATTCCTGTGGCAATTTATACAAAGTGTACGTCCATTATTTGTATCTAATCTTAATTCTGGAAAAAAAGCAAAAGGTTTTATATGATCGGCTTGAATATCACTTTTACCATTTATAGTTGTATTACTTTTATAATTACATTTTACGCATGTATAATTATCTCTTGTAAAGATAGTTTGACGCCATCGTCTATATTCAAGTGATTTTTTAATAGAATTTTTTATTGGAGTTATACCACCTTTCCAATTATAGTTATTATCTCCTCGTAAATAAAGACATATCTGATTTTTATTCCATGGTGCTTGATCTTTTTTAAATTCCGTAGGACTATTCCACCATCTTTTTAAACCCTTATTCCACCCCGCTGGTGTATTATTTTTTGCACTACATTTACGAGAACAATATTTAGCTACATTCCTACTAGAAAAATAGTAATTGAATTTGTTTTTACAAATAATACATTCTGAATGTAATAATTTTCCTTCTTTTATAAATTGCCCTAATTTATTTCTTTTTCTCATTAGATTACACCTCCTGAATCTCCCCACTGAGTTTCTGTACCTGAGCTACTATAAAGCATAAATGGAACAGTGATCATAATAACTCCTGCTGTATGAGTAACGTTATAACTTCTTGTCATACTTTGTGGATCAATAGCCATATTCCTCGGTATCACATCATCGACACTCTTGTTCTTAGGTATTACATCGATAACAGCAAGATTCTTTGGCACGTTATGTAATTGTACCTCTGTAAGTCAGATCTACTGTTGCGTTTACTCCATGTGCTACAGTCCCTGTTGCTCCTGCTGCAAAAAGATATGATATCCCACCGTCCATTCCTCTACCTACTGGACCATAGAAAACATTCCTAAATCCAGGAATTTCAGCACCGGATGTTCCGGCGCCAATAGGGATAGCAAAGTCAGGAGTACCAGCTGTACCATCTGCTGTACCATTATTATAAATTTGTAAATATCCTACTGAGCCACCACTATGGGAAACTAAAATTTGATATAAAACTGCGGGGCTTGAAGTAACTTGTACTAAAGTATTACTGCCAACTGCGCTATATGAAAAACTTGCGCCTCTCTCTTCAATTAATGCTCCCATATACTCACCTCCCCCAATAAAAAAAGCAGCCAAAATGGCTGCCCTAAAAAATCAACCTTGCCAGTTACTAAGGTGTACCTGGTGCTAATATTGTATTCTCTTTCTTGACAGATGTCAATAACGGTAGTAATTCTTCTTGAAGACTCTCGAATAACGGCAACCAATTATCAGTGAAAAGTTTGTCTATATTATAGTTTTCTACTATATGTTTTCTACAGTCAACAGCTATGGTATTTTCCTCGTGAAGTTTTTTATATAGTCTTTCCATACATCCATAAATATCCTGCACATCACCAGTCCATACCCACGTACCATCCTGTGTAAATCGATGTCTGTCAGTTTTAGCGATTTCACCAGTTACCCCCGAAACTATCATCTCAGGCATTGAGGTGGTATCGTTTACAATCGCTGGTATTCCGCAACTTGCTGCCTCAATTACCGTTAGCCCAAATCCTTCAGTATGCGACGGATGAAGAAGAACATCAAACATATTCATTTCCTGTACTATATCATGTGAGCGTGTATTAAACATACTCAGATAGTCATTTAGGAAAAAAGCTTTATCAACAGGAATACCTAAAGTTTGAATTAACTGTTTTATAGGAAAACCCGTATTAGTCTGTTGATGAGAATGGAAGAATATCGCAGCTTCAGGATGCTTATCGTAGAACAACTTAAAAGCTTCTACGGCTTCCTGAAATCCTTTTCGCGGGGGATTTTCTTTGTTAGCCGCGATCATACCAAATAGAAAGATATCCTGTGGTATACCGTATTTTTTTCTCATTTCAGCTTTACTTAAAGGTTTGAAGATTTCCGTATCTGTCCCTTCCAGTATTAGGGTTGAGGTAAATCCTTTCTCTTCTAACGCTTTATGTCCAAACTTGGAAAAAGTAATTATTTTATACGCGTATTGCAAATTCGCAAGTACATTTTGCGGCACGGGATATTTATCTATCGGGCAGTATGGTATCCAAGTTTTTATCTTAGATAGCTCCTGAGGGTTTAATACCCATACATCCTGCATATCAAAAACAGCATTCGCCTTCCAGTCAAACGCATGGGGAACTAACGCATCTGATCCGTAACCATCCATCATTCTTGGATATACCTTGAGTTTTACCCCCTTAAACCGATCATCAATTAAATCTTCACCATGCATAAGTACAGGATATGCGTCAACCCCTGCCCCTATTCCCGAACAGGCCACCGGCCATCCATCTCTTAAGAGTCGAAAAAGTAAATCACGGGTAAAAACAGAGTAACCGGAGTTGGCATGCGGACTGTTCGCCTGCCAAAGTATTCGTAGATCACGTCTTTTTTTCATAGTGCTAGGAGTTGGAGTCGCACCAACGGCATCCTTTATAACATCTGCTCTACAGGCAGACCTCGCCCTCTACGAGAATATCCTAGCTTATCAGCTGTTCTATTCTCTTTATTACATCTGGTTGAAATTTAATCCGGTAGTTTCCTTTGTTTGGTATATTACCCCCTCCAAAGTGAATCATACATAACTGTTTATCCCCTACCATGATCTTATCTCCAATTAATTCACATTTAGCCCATAATGGTTTTGCGAACTCACCGTGTATTTTATCCCCCAAATCAAGGCATTTTACCTTGTAATTATGGTAATCACTACAGAGAATATTGAGTAAATCCTGCTCACGGAATTGATACTTCTCGAAATGAGAACTAAGACAAAGCCGGTACCAGTGGTTAATAAATGCTTCACTTTTAAGTACCACCAATCCATTATTAAAATAAGGCTGGATGTCCCACAACTGTATCGGGTAGCTTGGATCGTTTAATACGGTAGCAACATCATAATCACCCTCCCATATATGACTAAGATCACCGGTAACGATCTGGTCTGCATCAAAGCCAATAACACATTCGTATTCCTGTATTAATGTTCTTGCGATAACAGGTTTTGCCCGATACCAGAATCTAGGATCACCACTCGGATTGTTAAAACGAAGGAGGGGCAGGTCTTCTTCGTTGTGGAATTTACGAAGACTATTTTCAAACTTTCTAAATTCTTCTAAATGGGTATTGTCTGCTGGAACAAAGGCTACCGTTTTCTTTTTAAGCATGATTGTTTCTCCTTTCAGCTATAAACATTGTAGCTTTTTTGACCTCAAACCTTTCTTTCTGTCCCGTATAAATATTTTCGTAATTAAGCCAAAGAAAAAGGTTGTTAAAAGGTAGCAATTTAGCTTTAAACCCCGCCCTTTTAAGCATAAGTAGAATATGCTCCGGTAATGCCTTATCTAAAAAATGGCTTTCACCGATAATGAAGTCTATTTTAGAAGCTATATTTTTAAAACTATCATCAGGGAAAATAACATATTCTGCCCCTTCTACGTCTATTTTCATCACATCAATATGATCTATCTTATTCTCCTTTATAAAATCCTCAATAGTAGTAACATCAATCAATTCCTTATTCTCTCCCACCTGCATCATATTCTGGGGTGTTTCATCTCCAGTGCCGTATAAATAGTGTTTTCCCTTATTGTTTGAAAAACCCACATTGAATATCTCAATATTGTCCCAAGTCTTGGTATTTTCCTTCAAAGCCTCAAAACACCGTCTGGAAGGCTCTACAGCATAGATTTTCTTAGCGTAATCCTTAATAAATAGGGAAAACATACCTATATTAGCCCCTACATCCAAGACCACCATATCCTTCTTTCTTTTGGCTAATTCGTACTCCTTATCAGAGAATATCTCATTTATCTGGTCTTTAATTTCCTGATCGGGGCAATCGTAGCTTATTACATAGTCTTTCCCATCAACTGAAAATTTCGCTTGTTTCATTTGTCCTCCATTTTTAGTACATCACTAATTAGACAAGCAGTCGTCATAACCTGGCAAGCTATAGACACGGCATTCTGTAAGGCTGAACGTACTACCTTAGCAGGATCTATTATGCCAGCTTCAATTAAGTTTTTAACTTGACCATCTATTACATCAATACCTTCAGGATAGTTATGTCCCGACATCTTTTCCCTAATATCTCCATAGTCCAAACCAGCATTATCTATTAAACGCATAAATGGAGCTTTTAAGGCATTTTCCAGTATTCCATATCCAACAGTGAATCCTTCCATATGCTTAGATAACTCAAGCAAAGTTATTTCTCCTCCTGCTACAATCCCTTCCTCCGCGGCAGCCTTAGTAGCATTTATTGCATCTATTACTCTCTCTCTTTTCTCTTTAAGCTCTGTTTCTGTAACTGATCCTATATTAACTACAGCCACTCCTCCTGCTAATTTTGCCAATCTTTCCTCTTTAATTAACTTGTCAAAGTCAGTATTGGCGTGTTTAATTTGTTCTCTAAGTTCAGCAACACGCTTGTCTATCGCTTCTTTACTGCCTTTACCGTTTATAATTATTGACTTATCAATATCCGCAGTTATCTTATCTGCTTTACCCAACTCTTCAATAGTTACACTCTTAAGTTCCCTACCTGACTCTTCCAAAAGTACAGTTCCGCCTGTTAAAATAGCCAAATCCTCTAACTCATGCTGTCGTCTATCCCCATAGGCCGGTGCTTGAATAGCGCAAACTTTAATATTGCCTCGTAGCTTATTGACTACCAGCACAGCTAGTGCTTCTTCAACAACCTCTCCGGCAAAGATAACCAAGTTTTTATTACCAGATTTAAGCACAATTTCTAAGAAAGGCACCAGTTCATGCCCGTAATTCAACCTTTTATCAGTCAAAAGTATGTATGGCTCTTCAATAACCGCTTCTAAAGTATCCTCATTTGTCTTGAAATATTGCGATAGATAGCCTCGATCTATCTCCATTCCCTGCTTATATTCAACCGTTGTCTCAAAACTCTTACCATCCTCAACAGTTATAACTCCATCTTTGCCTACCTTATTAAATGCTTCACCTATCAACTTGCCTAGTATGGGATCAGCACTAGAAATCATGGCTATCTGCTCAATCTCTTCAGGCGTTGTAACATCCTTTTTAAGTTTTTTAAGTTCTTCCAGGACTATTCTTAAGGCTTCCTCTATCTCTTGTTTTAATAGCATAGGATTAGTTCCAGCAGCTATTACCTTAAATGCTTCGTTTATAATAGCTTGAGCGAGGATTGTAGCGGTTGTTGTTCCATCCCCTGCGGTTTCATTTGTCTTCACAGCAGCAGCCTTAAGAAGCTCTGCTCCCATGTCTTCAAATGGGTCTTTGAGATTGATCCTGCGGGCTACAGTAACCCCATCATGATAAACCTCAGGCGTGTCATGGGGATTATTAATAGCCACGTTTCTTGATCTTGGACCAAGTGTAGAACCAACCGCTTTAGCAGTAATATTAATACCCTGCAATAGTTTTTCTCTAACTTCTTGGTCAAATATAATATCTTTTGAAAATTTAGCCATCTAAATTAACTCCTAACTTCTTTGAAACAATAAGTCGCATATCTTTTAAATGACTTTTTAATGCAATTTCTTCTTGTTTGGTAATTACATTCTTTTTTGGTTGTATTCCCATATCAAGTAACAAATCTAACAAATCAATCAGCCATTCTGAACCATATTCATTTATTACCAAAAGCGGTAATGGTTTATCTTCATTAAATTTTTTCCTTTTTAATACTCCATTTTTACCAACAACTAAAAAATTTATGGGTATTCCTTCTGGATTTCGTTCTAACAAATACAGACTAATATTCAAGGAATTTGCATTTCTAACTACCAATATATTTGAGTTCCAGTCTATATCCTTTGGTAATTGTGGGTAAAATCTACTCATATACCCCCAATATATCCTCAAATTTCACCAACAAAAGCTCTTTTCCTTCTTCTTTTATCTTGTTATCTACAAATCTTTTAAAGATTACTATATCTCCAACTTTACAGGGTCCTTTATCATCAGCAACAATTGGTCTAGTTATGTCTTCAGGATTATCCCTCATACCTGCCTCAAAATGTATTATAGAACCACCCACAGCTAATACTTTCCCCTTTCGTGGCATATCTTTCATTCTTTCAGCTAGAATTACCCCTCCTGATGATACTTCATCAGCTTCTAATGCTTCTATTAATACGTAACCTCGAGCGGGTATAATTTTCATATTCTCTTATAATATACATTCCGTTCATTTTCAGGATAGTTATTAGCTATAAATCCAAACTTCTCAAACAGACTCTGCAAATCCCTTATATGTTCCCCTATGATAAAATCAATTTCGTAGGCTACATCTTTAAAATCAGGTGCGGCGAATATCTCATATTCCGCATTTTCGACATCTATCTTTAAAATATCTACATGGTCTATTCCCTGTTCTTTCATAAAAGTAGCTAAGGTTTTTGCTTCTACTTCCTCTCCCCTCCCTAAATCACCCGTAAGGACATGACCTCCTCTTCCTTGAATATCCAGATTTCTTTGTCCATTACTTCCTGCTAAAGCTATTTTAAAGGGTTTAATCTTATCTAATTCAAATTCTTCAATATTAGCAGTTAATTCTTCATAGTGCTTACTATATGGTTCTATAGCGTAAATAGTCTTAGCCTGATCATAAATATAGGCACAAAATTCACCTGCTAGTGCCCCTACATCTATTACCACATCCGCTTTTTGATTCCTTGCGGGTGCATACTCATTTCCAGCAACAATATCATGAAAAAACCTCTCAGCTCCATCACTCATGTATTTATCAATCAATCCTTGTACATTGCTCATTTTCTTTTTGCCACTAATAAATCCGCCTGGTTTGGGATGTCTTCTACAGTAAACCCAGCATTCCTTAACGCTTCATCCAGCTGGTGAGGATGTCTCCCCGCCCAAGAATGACGCTCTACTAAAACTACATCTATTTTATCCGCTACTTTCTTAAAAGTAGGATGAGATAATACTTCTATCTCTGACCCTTCAATATCCAACTTCATTAAGTTTACATGCTCTATTTTATAATCCTCAAATAGTTTCTCTATTGTGATGGTTTCTACCTCTTCCTCAGGCTTACCGTCTTTCCATGTGGCCATGTGTAAACTTTTTGTTGTTTGGTTACCTGATGATCCTCCGAACATAAACTTCCCATTTTCCATAAAAAGAGCCTTCTTGATAGAAGTTACATTTGAAATTTCATTAAAAGCTAACATTTGTGAGAAGTTATTAAAATGATCTGAGGATGGTTCTAAAGAATAGACTTTTTCGAAGTATTGGGATAGATAATAACTGACAAGACCTACATTAGCACCAATATCTAAAGCTACAGATCCTTCTTTCCTCGAAGGAAGATATGGGTCGTAAATCTGGTCTTTCCATAATTCACCCATTATATGACCAAAAGCTGCTGTAATTAAAGGTGGTGTAAAAAAGAAAGCGTGAGGTTTAATTTTTTGTTCCATGCTAAGCCTGGCAGGATAAGTTCTTAGCAAACTACATCCTGCCAGTATATTATCACCAAACAGACTAAACTGTCAAGTTTAAGCTGCTGCTATGATTGCGGTTCCGATATAACCAATATTTGGGTTATGGATTCCCGCTTGTGCTGTACCTGCCTGATTTGGTACGGCCAACAATTCAGTATCTGTTCCCAGATTTGTCGTATTGAATAATCTACAATCAATACCCAAAATCGGATTACCTACTAAAAGTGCACCTGCTATAGCCGAAGCCGGTGCTGTGCCTGCTGTAACGTTGATGAACCTACAATTTTCAAAAATTGTATGTTCGGTTACACCTGTCCCCCAGTTAACAAACCTATCAGTTGTTGCCTGAGCGTCCATAACAAAGGTGGTATTTTTAAATGTAGTCCTTGTCGGACCTGCTGTACCTGCCCCTGTTTCGACACAATAAGTTGGAGCCCATGACCAATTGCCAATCCAGCAACCGTCAAATCTGACCCCAACGATCCCACCTGCTACATCCCCATCAAAGTTAACTAAAATGGGTGTACCTCCTGCTGCTGCTGCTTGGGTATTTTCAACTACAACATCATGAACATTAGTTGCATGAGCTGTACCTGAAGCTGCTGTACCTATTCTTAGGAATCCAGCATTGATAGTACCCGTTGCAGAAGTGCCTGCGGTTCCCAAAAGCCGGAAACCTGCCAGTTCACAACCTGCTCCCGTAACATCCATAAGGTTAGTATCTGTTGCCGTAGCTGATACATAGCCTCTAAAGGTTATTGCATAACCTTGAGCTGCTTTTGTATAGCCTGCGCCAATCAAATGGACCCTATCTTCGTTAACATCAATAGCAGTACCCAGAGCATAAACCGCGTTGGCATCCTGAGGACAAACAATTACATAATCGTTTGTATCAGACCGGACTTGGTCAATACTTGCTTGAGCTGTATTTCGGACATTTGCCGCACCTACCTGGTCCTGGAATGTGGTGTAATCAGAATCCGCTACTGCCTTAGTCCAAAACACAGAACCGTTTGTAACGATTCCAGCATTTCGGATTTCAGACAATGGGTCTATCTTTCCACCATAAGCCAAAAATGGTACGTGATCTTTTAATCCTGCCATATTATATAAGAGTAATTTCTTACTCTGTTTTGCTCACCTCTTCTCTACGTTCATTAATAATAAAACGTCTCATAATGATCCTTTGTTTTGGGCTAAGACCCAAAATCTTTGATATTTCGCTAAAAGATATTCTTGTATCAAACCGTCTTCCTCCTGCGTTACCATTTTTTCTCGCCACATTATAATACTCCCTGTTGCCTCATTTTCTTTATTTTACTTTTCGCTGCCTCAGACGGCTTAATCGTAAAAGCCATGCCATTTCTTCCCTGTAATTCCATTTGTCCTCTAATTTGATCCATAACCTCTTTTCCCCGTAAGTACGCTAGATACTTTTTGCCAAAGAACTTTTCATGATCGGTTGCCTTGCCGCCCTGGTTAAGGCTCCGCAGGTAGATTGCTACCGCGTTATTCCGTTCCCTTACTCCTTCCAACGATGCATTATTCCTTGATTTAACTAATTTCTCGTTATCCTTAATTGTTTTCTCAATTACCCTTTTATTGTGTTCAGGATCAAAATTCGGATCAGGGTCAACCTGAACGTATTTTAAATCCTGCGGTGATATTAAATCCGGTCTTCCTTTCATATATCTGAGGATGTATCAAAAGACACATACCCCAGGTATATGTTGGTTTGTTTCGAGGTACTCCTACGTCTTACGATTTCAGTTGCCTCTTATCAGTGCCAAACCAACGAAACACCGTTAATTTGTTTTCCGAGTATCTCTTCCATTTGCTCCTGGAGCAAGACACATAAGATTCGTAAACCAAACTAGAGCTGCCTCATACGTTATGGTTTGTGAAATCCGAAGTAGTGGCTCTCCTGCCGCACCTGCGACCCATGAAAGGTCGTCAACCTGACAGATAGTCCATGTATCTAAATTAAGACACAAGACTTCTCCATCCGGTACTTCATAGTCTATAAATACTCCAACAACCTGGTTTCCACCTGCTGCAAAGGAAAGGCCTTTAAAACCACCGAGCAATTCTGCCTCATTTACTATCTGCCTCATCGCTGTGAGCAACGCTCCATATTTTCGATAAGGTGTGATATTCATAAGGAAAATGTACTTGTCTCCCGATTGAGCAACTTCTCTTGCTCTTAAATATCTCTCAGTCATTCGATCAAGAGATAGAGCTTCTGAAGCTGATCCAAAGGAAGGTGTCCATGCCGATATGTTTCTTGCCAATCCTGCATAAGTAGATGTACCAGTAGTAGAAGATAACGCTGCGCGAACTCCTAAGATTTCAGAAGTTCCTGCACCCGCTGCGCTCCCGTC
>ERZ1292637.157-Hain-H14-01um-R3-157-length-44668-cov-21_pt2 | contig 21125 bp, 49 predicted proteins | sample MGYA00564405_ERZ1292637 | MGnify/ENA primary metagenome ERZ1292637 (study PRJEB36523, sample SAMEA6512645) | groundwater metagenome | collected 2019-01-09 | study: AquaDiva: Metagenomics assemblies of 32 groundwater samples | reverse complement strand
AGCGTCACCTGGTACTTCATCATCCCGATATTTGGCTTCCTGCTCGCCCCTGCTGGGGGGCGTCTCTCGCCCGACGGGAAGCCTATCTTCACCAACCCAACCGATATGCTGGTCCTCCAAGTGGGAGTGAGCATAAAGGGCGGCCTCATCGCCGCCTTCCCCATGCTGTTGTACCAAGCCTACTGCTTCCTGCGCCCCCTGTTGGGCGTGAAGGTCAAACACTTTATCTGGTGGTTCTTGCCACTGGGAGCGTTGTGTTACATCGGGGGCACGGCCTTCGCCTACTTCGTGGTCTTGCCCACTGGACTACAGTACCTGCTCCAGTTCGGCACAGGTATTGCCACCCCGATGATCCGCATCACGGAGTACATGGCGCTGGTGACGGCGCTGGTCTTCTGGATGGGCGTGGTATTCGAGCTGCCCTTGGCGATGGTGTTGCTCACCAAGCTGGGTATCGCGGACTACCGGAGGTTCCAGGGGGTCAGGAGGTATGTGGCACCAGCGGCCTTTACCGTGGGAGTCATCATCACGCCGAGCATTGACCCGCTGAATGCGACGCTCGTAGCCGTGCCACTTATCTTGCTCTACGAAGTAGGGATTCTGTTGTCGTGGTTAGTACGACCGAAGCAGGTGGTATAAGTTGCGATGGCCCCAAAGAAAGTCCCCGCTGAGATTCGAGTGTATTTGCGTCTCGTTAAGGAATATCGCGCCGGAATAGAAGAATTGCAAAGGGGTCGGCAAACGCCCCGGAAGATTCAGGACGCCCAAATCCTGCGCTCTGTTATAAGAATGCTCCACGACAGGGCCATGGCATACCTGGAGAAGCTGGGGTAAGAATGGCCTGGGCCGGCCTTGCACAAGAAATGCCCTTTTCATCCTACTTTTTGTGCAAGGCCACCTCCTGGCGTAGCTGCCAGATGGTCGTGTTAGCAGCCTGCGCTGCGCAGCTGGGTTGCTTCCTGTAGTGGCACTGGACAGCGGCGATGAACTCTGGGCGGTTGGCGGGCCACAGATGCTCACGCCCTTCCCAGGTGACGCAACCGCAAAGGCTCAAGCACCTTATAGCTCCACCACGTCCCTTTCCTCGGCTCCCGCCCCTTCCTCGCCGTGGCGTGCCGGTCCCGCCGCCGCTAGGCATGGGGCCTCGCGTACTTCCCAGCCCAAGCCATGCCACGGCCCCTTCCCATCAAGCGCCACCCTCAGGCCGTGCAGCCCGCTAGCGCTCACGATTGTCCCGATAGAGTCAGCCCAAATTGGCCCACTGATAACCTGCACGCGATCTCCAGGCCGCCAGTGTCCGCCAGGACACTTATCGCCTTTGAGGTGTCTCCCCGGCCCCTGCACTATTTCCATGTCTGCCCAACCTCCCTGCGCGCGCGGGCTATTTCACAGTAATGCGCGTCCAGCTCAATGCCCAGAAACCGGAACCCCTCCTGCTCCGCAGCTAGCCCCGTGCTCCCGCTGCCTGCGAAGGGGTCGAGCACGAGGCCCCCTGGCGGCGTGACCAGTTTGCATAGGTAGCGCATGAGGGCGATGGGCTTTACCGTTGGATGATCGTTGCCCCCCTCACGCTCAGACTTGCTGGCCTTGGCGCAATAGAAAAAGCGGGCGGCGCTGCCGGAGTCGCCGTAGCCGGGGTCACCTCGCACATCTTCGGGAGCGCTGTCCTGACCCAATCCCTTGCCGCCACCATAAATCTGACTCGTCTTGCTGATGTTAGCAACGCGCCCACCAGTGCTCTTGCCCGTGTCTGGGAACAGCGCCAGTACCCCCTGGCTGCCATCATGGATGAGATTGGCGGGCCAGCGACCAGCAGGCTGCTCATAGGCCCCAGCACCGCCATCACGCTTGTACCGCCAGTTCTCGGCACCATCATGTCGGGCCGTGCCTTCCTTGGCGTAGGCACCGCCATTCAGGTTGTCTACTGTCTCGACCCTGCACCCGTCAATGTTCAGCGCCCCCGTCCCGTACCGCTGCACATTCTCGGCGACCGTCCCCTCCAGTGGCTTCCGGCACACCAGGATGGGCTCCCACGCAGGTTTGAGCGCCGTGCCCCAGCCTTCCCACTGTCTGGCCGCCTCGGTTGCTGGAACTGATATGTTCATCGTCGCTGGGCCTGAGCCAACAGCAGCGTCGAAGCCCGCGCCCCCATTTGTTTTGGCTGGTCGCCAGTTCGGGGATTGGCCAATCACCTCCCGCTCGGCACCAGCTGCTTTGTCGATGGCCTTGCTCACGTCCAGCGACTTGGGAAATCCTGATCCGTACACCCACATCACAGTGTCCCGTATCTCCCAGCCCGCATCCTCCAGGGCGCACGCCAGCCGGTGGAACGTGCGGGTGCCGCCGAAGGCCAGCAGGTGAGTACCGGGCTTGGCCACGCGCAGGGCGTCGCGCCAGAATGGAATACCAGGAACACCATGATCCCACTCCTTCCCCATGAACTCCAGGCCATAGGGGGGGTCTGTTATGATGGCGTCCACGCTGTCGCGCTCCAGGCCCGCCATGATCTCGCGGCAGTCGCCCAGGCGCAGGTCCCAAGCTAGCATCACTGCGGCTCCACCCGTAGAATCCGCTGTCCTATCCACCGTATCACCGGCACCGCCATCGCGTTCTCCGGTAGCGGGCGCTGTCGCTCTCGCCTACGGTCCAGCCCGCATAAGCTTCCCCACCGGGAGATCGCGATAGCTGGCGTGTTCGCTTATGGTCTCGGCCTGCTCCAGGAGACGCTCGAAGCAGAACTCAGGATCGGTCATCACTGCACCTCCAGCCCTAGTGCCTGCTCCAGTGCGGCGAATAGAGCCTCGCCCACAGTCTCTCCCCACTCTACGTAGTCAAGCTGAGTAGGTGATAGGCGAACTCGAACCCAGGTATCTCCCTTGCCTTTGTGCGCCGCGAGTTCCCCGCCGCCCTCCAACACCCAAACGGCTATCACCTGCTCCGCCGTGTCCTCGGACACGAGGGTGTAGCCAGGGCAACCGTTGGCCTGGTTGCACATGGTGTGGGGTACACCGCGCCACTCGCACGGCACCCGCAGCCCTGGAATCAGGGGCACCTTGCCAGAGTTTTGCCAACAATTAGGACAAGGCGATGTCTCCATTGCATGATGCACAGGGGTAGAACATCGCACCATCTGTGCCGCTAGCTGGGCGAGGGCGTCAGGCTGGCTCATCGGTCGTCCCCAAAGATTTTGAACATGCACACAATCAGCCACCCTCCTAGCGCCACGGCTAAGACCAAGGCTAGCACTCCGACCCAGTTATCGTTGCTGCCTAGGAAGCGGCGTACTAGCCAACTGATGAGAGGGACACCAATAGCCGGTCCTCCTATTAGCGATACACCCAGAGTAAAACCCCAAACCGCCGCCCGCATGTTAGGCCGACTCATGGGGCACCTCCTTCAGTTCCTCGCGCTCGTTCAGCAGGACTCGCGCATCGCCTTCCGACCGACGCAGATACTTTGCCCATGTCTCGGTATTGATGGGCATCGCGTCTATGCCCACCAGCAAGGACGCCAGCGCCTCCTTCAGCCTGCGCTCCCGCTTCTCGTGCAGGGCAGCGTTCTGAGCATAAATCAAGGCGTCGTGCTCCCAGCCTTCAACGCGACGCAACGCCTCCAGCGCCCACTGGAGCAGGGCTGGGTAGCCGGTGCGGGCAGAAACGACAAAAGAGCCATCAGTTATATGGCGTAGAGGGTAGCGGAGGAGATTGTCTCTAGGTTCATGTGGGTCACACGAGATTATCGCCCCGCCCCGACCCAACGTGACGCTAGCCCACGGCTCAGGCGTCGCCCTCGCGCACAGCGCCAGTTGTTCCTCCAGCCACTCGCGGGTTATCGGTTGCTCTGCCATCACATCCTCCTCCTACAACGCCCCTTGCGTAGCCCTAGCCGTCGATTCTGGGCCTCCAGCGCCCGCAAGCCCGCCTTCAGCCCTGCCACGCGCTCGTTGTCCTCCTGGCGCATTAGCCCTCCTGCAGCGTACGCTCGATATAATCCCAGTCGGCGAGGGTCAACGTCTGGTATCCGGCGTCAGCTACATAGAGTGCATCCCTCCATGCCTCCTGCGCTACCTCCAACGTGTTCTCGCCCATCTTCAGTTCCCAGAACAGGACACGCCCGCCCTTGACCAGCACGAGGTCGGGGAACCCGGCGTCGCCCTGGATGGGCGTGGCCCAGCGCCCGCCGCGGCTGAGGGCAGGCCGACAGTGATGGGCCAGCCACCCGGTGGCGCGGGCGAGGGCCAGCACCTGGTCCAGGAAGCCCTGCTCCGTACCCTGGAGGTTAGGCACTATCTTAGGGGGCGCCCGCTGCTTGGCGGCATTCATGGCGCCAGGCCCAGCTTGCGGCGCCGGCGTCCTGCAAGCCTCCCGGTATTAGGCCGCGCCTTGCGCTTGGCCTTGGCAAGGCGCTCCTTGGCAAGCCGCCGATCCTCCTGGGTCATCACCCCTCCCGCGCCAGCATGCCAGGATGCTTCTGGAGCCATTTACATGCTCGGCATCGCCGCCAGCCATATTCCCACCGGGTGTTGAACATATCGAAGGGATGCCCTCTTTTGCAGTGAGTCTGCCGCGCTTCCTTGGCTGCCAGTCCATCACTTCTCAGGATATTTATTCTCACCGTAACGGGCTCCAGATGCGCAGGCTTCACGCAGGGAGGATTCCGGCAGAGGTGGTCGAGCGTCAGACCTTCGGGGATGGGGCCGACCCAAAGTTCGTAGGCAAATCGGTGGGCAGGCGTCAGCCTGCGAAGGTTATTCACGAATCGCCCATAGCCATGAGCCTGGTCCCCAATCCAAAGCCAGCAGCCGCTAGCCACCGGGCGGACCTTCTGGGCGAACCTTCTTAGGTCGGCCTCCGAGACGCCCATTGCGACGTGCAGCCCTGGCCTTCTTAGGGCTTCGTACACTTCCCAACAGACGGGCCGCTTGTCTACGGACATCTGCTTCTACCTCCATGCCCGCAGTATACCCATCGCTCGGTTTCATGTCAAGGCCACCTCTAGCATCGGCGCATCGTTCACCAGCCGCGCCTCCATGTACGCTCTCACGAACGCCGCCGCGAGCGGCGGGACGATGGCGTTGCCGTAGGCGCGCAACTTGACCATTCGGGCGGGAACCCCATAAGCCAGCGGCTCATCTCTGGGTTCAGGGCTAATCCGCCGCCATTTACCGTCGGCGCAGGGGATGCGGATTGAGCCGTCCCATGCTCCTGCCGCCCTAGGTACTCCGTCGTGCGCCCCGTTGCCGCCCTGCTGGGTCGTTCGGGCGCGTCCGGCTCCATCGCCGGCGTGGTCCAGCCCGCCAGCAGGATGTCCCGGCTCAGATTCGCTCCCTCGGTGCTGTGCAGGTCCGGTCCTGGGCGACGCCCATCGTGGGCTTGAGGAGAAGCCCAGCCCACTAGACTTACCGCCATCCCCAGCGTCAGCCCGAATCCGTTCCCGTTCTTGTGCTGGACCTTCAGCGCCTCGCGCCGCTCCTGCCAGGTCGAGTCGTTGTCGTTTTGTGGCCCCGCGTTCGGAGTCGGCCACCCAGTAGAGCCGCTGCCTGATGTGCGGCGCGCCGACGCCCGCAGCGCACAGATCGGCGGCCCCGACGGCATAGCCCAGCACTTCCAGGTCAGCGCGTACTCCGGAGAGACGTAGCCGCTCAACCGATTCTTTAATGCAATCTCCATACTCGTTTGTAATTCTTGACTCGTCATTCAGAGGCCCCTCTTTGTCGCCCATGCGTCCATTACCTGGCGCAAGGCCACTTCCCCCCAGGACCCAAGCGCCGCGTTCATTGCGAAGCAGACGATCCTGATATTGTCGTAGGTGTACCCCTTCTCTGGGATGATCCGATCCAAAGAAGGGGAGTTGTGTCCCGGTTTCCCCCTTGAAAGCACGAGGGGCGTACCTGTCATTTCGCACACTCGACCCGACATCCGCTCCTTTAACTCGGGGAGATGTTGGTCCAGATCGAACGGAAGCCCCTTCTTCGTCGCCCGATTCTTTAAGCGCGATACCAGGTAATTGGCTATGTCCGTGTCGTTGTAAATCCATCGGTGAGCCGCGTCCGTGCTCCGACGCGCTTGCCGCGCCTTGCGCAGGTACTCTTTTCGCTGAGACCTCCACCCCTTCTCGTAATCTCTCTGACACAACTTGCACAACGGCCTCAACCCGTCCGGTGAGCTGCCGGAATAGGGGCGAAACTCTCCCGGCAGCTTCTGCGTCCCGCATTGAGTGCAGGTTTTCATAGAAGGCTGTCCAGTAGTAGATGTGCTCAAGGTCGAATCTGACATTACTTAGCCACTCCCTGCCCATACTAGAAGCAACCTGTTCCCCTAGTATTGTATCAGGAAGACAGGTTGCAATCAACCGGCGGAAGTGGGGCCAGAGGTTGCGGGCATCATCATCGCCCTTGCCCCGCCCTGCGACGCTGTAGGGCTGGCAGGGGCAGCTCCCAGTCCAAACAGCTCTACTTGCAGGCCATCCGGCAAGTTGGAGGGCGAGGGGCCACCCACCAAGGCCAGCGAACCAGTGACAGGCGGTATAGCCCGCGAGGTCGCTGGCCTGGACTTCGGTGATTGACCGCTCATCCACGTCTCCTTGGGGCAGGAGGCCCGCCGCTATGAGGTTCCGCAGCCACTGGGCAACCTGGGGGTCGTTGTCGTTGTAGTAGGCCATAGGGACGGTCACCGCCATGTCGTCTCCACACGCCGCGGCGCCAGGCTGATGTTAGGCATCCGCTTGCGCTTGGGCCATGCTCTCGTTGCAGGGCAGTACCGGCAGCGCAGCAGGTCGCCCTCAGCCCGCATATCGTGGCGACCGAGAGGCCCCACGGGGCAGGTCACCGTAGCACCGCCTTCCGCTCGATCTTCAGACCCTCCCTGATAATCCAATACCAGACGGTCCCACGGCTGACACCCATCTCTGCCGCCATCTTTGGTAGCCCGACAGCGTTGTACCGCTCCTTCAAGATGTCGCGCAGGGGCTTGCCGTCGTGCTGCATCCTGACCGCCGTCATTTTCTTGGACTCTCGCTCCATCGGCCCCTCCTGTGCTTTTGGAACTAGACTAGCACACTATCAGAACCGCTGTCAAGAGCCGCGTTAGGAACGCTATGGATTTTGCAAAGGGGCTCCCCCGACTCGGCGAAGACCCACGGAGGATTGCCACAGCCGCAGACCGCCGCTTCCAAATCAAATCCTGGATGGCCCAGGAAGGGCCACGCCTTGCTCCCCACGACCGCCGCGATGTCGGCGCGGTGGACCTTCAGCTCGGCCAGCAGCTCCACGCTAGCTCCCGACTGCCGCATCTGCCCCTCCACCAGCCGCAGGGACACGTGAGCGGAGCGGCAAGCCTCCAGCACCTCCGTTACATCCACGCGTTCGCCCCTAGTCTTTTCTCTGCGTTACATAGATACCCTCTCTCCCTTATAGGGAGAGGGTATGTAACGTTACATTGTGATGTTACATGTAACGCTGCCATTAGAATGAACTCTCCAAGGCCCGCTTCGCCCACTTCCCAGCGTGCTCTCCGCCCTTTATGTGGACGAACAATTTGTCGTAGCGGTTGAGCGTTCCGCGCACCGAACTCTCCGAGACCGCCTTCCCCGCTTGGCCTAGCCATTCGGATAGGTCGCCCACGGCTTGAGGTCCATCCCTCTCGATTCGTGAGGCTATCCTTTCAAACAAGGGCAGGCGCTCCTCCAGGTCAGGCACGCTTGAGACCCCTATATCGTTGACCACAATGCCGTGGCTATTGAAGTGGTAGGCGAAGCCCCTGGGCGTTACGCGTTCGCCCCAGTTCACCTTCCCTGGGAAAAGGCCAACCTCCTGAACGGCCTTGTCTGTCTGCTCCGCTGCCCGCGTTTCATAGACCGCCCGTGGGGAGTTAGTCCAGTAGACCGATCCCAGCGGCCCGCTGCCATCGGGATTGTTCTTTCGTCGGTGGGCAAGGGTCAATGAGCCGATACGGAGTGACCGCAGGGCGAGGAACGTTCGCCCCGCAGCCTCGTCATCGTTCAGAGAGGCCCCGCAGGCACCGAGGGCTGAGTCCACGATTAGGAAAGTGATGGCTTCGGTCGTTACGATACGCTGGATGTCGGCAATATCCGCTGCGATGGGTTGCGTACAGTATCGGTAGAAGATGTTGGGGGGGCAAGTAATGCCCATGCCTTCAGCCAGCATATCGAGCCGCTGCCTGTGTTCTTGTGCATCCGTCTCATAGTCGAGGTACAGGACATTCCCTTGCCGGGGGGTAAGATGGTGCGCCGTCAGGCCGGTGGCAATCAGTAGGGTGCAAAGGTTAGCAAAGGTGCTTTTCAAGGTGCCGCCGAAGCCGTACAGCAAGTTTGGTTTGCCGTCGAACAGGATGGGGGCTAGGCGGTAAGGGGTATGCTCTGGCGGTGGGAGTTCACTGAGACGGACGACTGGCTCGCCTTGGCGGTAGTGCTCCAGGATAGCGACGCAGAGTTGTTCGATCACGGCATACCAGTCAACGGAGTCTATTCGCTCTTCGAGTAACTTGGCGAGGGTCTTGCGGGCTGGCGTGGATGTCAGGGTGAACCTTGCCGGGCCGTGGACATGCGACGGCCCCGCTTCGGCTGTGGTGCGGACCAGCACCTCGCCCTTGACCTCGTAGTCATGGTTTTGCACTATTCTGTCAACCCTTATGGTGACTTTCTCGTCTTTCCAGTCCACCACATAGACTCCGCCCGCAGACCGCATCTCTGGTTTCATACGTCAACGGCGCCGCCCTTCTTGTGTTTCGGTTCGGGCTTGTCAGTCCAGGCGTCGGCCACCATCTGCGCCCCTTGCTCCATGTGGGCCCGCCGCTCGGCCAACCTCAGCACATCGTTGGCGTACCAGAGGTAGGTCTCGTCGAACAGCAGGGGGAAGTTGCTGGCCATCTTGAAGATGATGCTGGCCCACCGCAACTGTTCGGGAGAACCAGAAGGGTCAAGGAACCTGGCCAGCATGATGGGGGTGGTCTCTGGGCCGAGGTGCTTCAGGGCTGCGTAGATGCGCCGGTTGTCGGCGTCGAACCAGGCTGCTTCGAGTGCCGAGGGCATCTTGGCTACCAACTGAGGGTAGGCGATGAGCCCGCCTAGGAGTGCTTGTTCGGCAGCGGGGTCGTAGGGAATACGGGGCTCACTCATAGGGTACCGTCTTCCATTCCGCAGCCCTGGTCCAGGGCTATGCCCTGTGAAATGAGGGGCGTCAGGATGGAGTCGCCGTTGAATCTGATGCCAAGGTGCTTACTGGGATGGCGAACCAGGCCACACCAAAATCGGTTTCCCTCAGCTTCGAGGGCTGGGCAGGGAGCCTGAGCGCCAGGGAGCAGGGCCTCGGCGATCTCGCAAAGCTCACTGATGCAGCAGAGGCCGCAGCCGTTACAGGGCGCTCTGAACTTGGGTTTGGTGATAGGCAGGAGCGGGATCGCTTTCATAGGCGTTCCCCTCGCGGACACAGAAAAGCCCTGTTCGGGAACCGGTGTGCCGATGTCAGCGGCAGGCACGCCTGGAAGGTACGCGCCAGTGACACCGGCTCCCGAACAAGGCTCTCCCATCAAAGGTCCCTTCCAGTCAACTTGTCGCAGTGGGTGACAGGGCCACCGCCTGCGCTCATTCTACCGCCGCTGGGCTACGTGTCAAGGCCGCCTGGGGCCATTCTCCCCAGGACACCGGCAGGAACTCCGGCGCTACTCGCTACGTGGTCTCGCGGGCCTGACTCGACCATAAGCCCATCCCGCGTTTCAGGGTCTCGGTTGCCGCGTAGCGCACTCGCAGTGTCTATCTTCCACCACGGCCTATAAGTGAGCTTGGTCAGAGGGGAGGGACTTGCACCCTCGTCTTCCTGCTCCCAAGGCAGGTGCGATACTACTCCGCCACCCTCTGATTGTTGCGCCGCCCAGGGCCACACGGAGCGGTCTACTTCACGGGGCGCTCCGATTTCCCCTGGGATGCTGGGCTTTATTGGCAGCGAGTCCCAACTCTCGTCGGCTCCCCAATGCTACCAGAGGAGCCTCTGTTTTAGCGTCTATTCTTCCGCCGATTACGGCGCAACCCCGCTCTCGTTCCCGCTGCCTAGCTCGTCCTGTTGGTTGACCTGACGGTGTACTCTAAGTCTGGCTCCGGCAGTATCCAGAAGGCTGCCTTCAGGCACCAGCGGGCGAGCCGGTAACGGAACCTGCGCTGCGCGGCGGGCGACCACTGCTGTTCTGGCCCGTCAGTTGCAGGGGCGTTTCCGACTAGAGACTTCGGCCAGGGCCCCTTCATAGCTGACCTCTCCTTTCACGCACTTTTGTCGTGGTGGTGCTGGCTGGCACGGTGACCGTCTTCGTGGGCTGGATGCGGCCCACGAACATGGTTATCCGCCCCTGCCACGTCACCACTGCCTCGCCCACGGCGGCTAGGGCCTCCTTCTCCGTGCTGAAGGACTGCACCTCGCCCAGCGCCACATGGTAGCTCTTGCGACTGCGCTTGGCCCTGGGCTCGGCGCGCGGGCGTAGCACGTCGCCCTTGGCCTTATCCATGGCGGCATTGATGCGGTCGGCCTCCGCGTCGGCGGCTGCGTCGGCTTGGCGGGTGGCCCGCTTGCTCCCCGCGTCGGACCTCGGCCTGCGCTGTTTGCCCAAGGAGCCGGGCGCTGGCGGTTCAGGTGGCCCCGCCGGCGCAGGTGCACGGTGAACGCCGTCATCGTGCCAGTCGGTAGGCACGTGGTCGGACATGGGACAGCGGAGCCCGTTAGGATGGTGTGCTGGTAGCCTGCCCTCTAGCAGGTTGTGGGTTTGCCCACATTCAGGGCACTTGGCACTGGTCTCGGTGGTCATGTTCCCTCCTTCACTGTACGCGCCAACTATCCATTGCCGCGTGCTCTCCGCATCCACTCCTCCAATGACGCTCCATCAGTTAGTCCAGGTGCGGCTCCTTGGAATTCACGGAGAGAGGTGCCCATAGGACGTTCAACAATATCAGAGATGTCAGTAACCGATAGCGGAGAGCCTTCTTCGTCGTAGGCCACAAGGCCATAAACAATCACACGCTTGAGCCATAGCTGCCTATTAAGCAGTTGGTCGCGCCAGCGTTCTTCGACTAGGACGCATCTCACATATCTGTCAGTGCCATATTCCCGCAGGCCACTATGAATCAGGTGTCCCTTCCTGGACACCATTTCTAGCACACCTTCGACAGATGAAGATACCCTGCGTCGTCCTGTACCGACGACAATACTAGCTGCACCTGTTCCGATCCTTCTCACGGCATCGGTCAAGTTAGCGAAGGAGAGCACGGCATACATTGGCGAGAGCCCAGGGTGATGGTAGCCGAAAATATAGCCGATAGTTCGTCTCACCGCCCGCCCCGTGTATGTCTCCAGGTCGGGGTCCCATTCTTCAATGACCAACTGGTCGCCAACCTTGTAGCCCCTGTCGTCGCGTCGTATTTCGAATGGCCTAACCCCGTCCCATAGATCGCCGAACCACTCTGGCCAGCACTTCAGATGATGCTCTTTCATCGTTCTCCTCCATCACAGGCGGGCTACTGCTCCCGCTTGCCCGTAGCGGGGGCCGCGCCCGCGATGAAGGCGGCAAAGCCTTCAGCGACCTCCGAGATTGCCTTCACAATGTCGGGGGTCTGCCCGTAGGCTTCGCGGAAGGCTAGCGCGATCTCCACCGCCGCCATGAGCGCCGTCTGACGTTCCCTGGAGATCATCGCGTTGTAGGCGGCGTCGTAGGCGACGTCGTAGGGCCGGGGCGCGTCCATCAAAAGTCCTCCTTCGGGTCATACTTTATCTTGTCGGGCAGCGACCACCCGTGCCGCGCCACCACGTGGAGGAACAGCCCCGCCACGTTGATGAACCGCTTCTTGCAAAGGGCACAGGTCAGCGTCAGCATCACGCCCGCTCCAACTGCCCCCACCGCCGCGTGGTGCAGGCGTCCAGGTCAATCGCTCCGCTCATGGGCGTGGCGGCGGGCCAAGAGCGCCCAGGGTGATGGCGACACTGACCTGGCCACCGTCGCTGAAGGCGGTGAGCATCATTAGGGTTTCGTCGTCTATCCCCGCCACGTCGAAGGCGATGCGCGTCAGGTGGCGGATGTCGCCCGTCTCCTTGTCCTTCTTGAACACCTTGCGGGGGGCCTTCAGGTCTGCGTACTTGAACTCGATAGCCATAATGTCCTCCTTCCGGCTTGCACCGGGGGCCTTATCGCTAGAACGTGAACGGGCCGTCCTTCTTGGCCGCCGGAGCCCCCGCGCCCGTGCTAGGCGCGGCCTGCGCTGGGGGTGCTTTGCGGGCTTGCTCCGCCGCGTGTTGCGCCAGGGCCTCGTCCACGTCCTCCTCATCAGGCGCAGGTTGGGCGGGTGCGCTGCCGCGAGGGGCCATGTCCTCCAGGTCTTGGGTAAAGAACCGCGCCACCCCAGGGAGCCTCATGGCGGCGTCCACCTCGGCGCGCTTAATCGCCATCTTCTTGATGGTGTTGGCGTGCTCCAGGGGGTTTTCGTTCTCTACCTTCCCGACCACCTGGCCCTGTATCTCCTGAGCGTCGTCGGGCCACTTGGCCCCGCACCCGCCGGCCTTGCGGAAGCACAGCCAGCCGCCGCCGTACTCAACCTTCCCCTTGATGACGGCCTCTTCCCCGCAGGTGGGGCATTTGGCTTTCGCGTTGCGGTAGCGGTACTTGCCCTCGTAGGAGTTGCAGTTGCCGAATCCCCGCGCCATGACCTGGCCCGACAGGTTGCTCACGAGGTCAACGTGGGCCTCGTAGGACACGAACCCCCCCTGGTGGTCTAGCACCTGGCTGTCAATGAGGGGCTCAGCGTGGCAGTTGAAGGCCGCCGTGATGTTGGCCGCTCCAGGCTTCAGCAGGGTAGGCTTGCCCCCGGTGCCGGGGATAACGCCGTAGTCCCTATTCTTCTGGAGCACGTCCTTTACAAAGTTCTCCAGGAGTTCCAACTGGGCGCCGGTGCGGTCTAGCCCGGCCTTGGTCAGGCCCCCGCTCTCCGGCGCAACGGTTAGGCTGCGCTCAGTGGTCATAGCTCCTCCTTCTTCTTCTCGGCCTCGCACTCGCGGACAGCGGCGGCCAGGGCCTTGATGCTAGGAGGCAGGGTCGGGAGTCCAGCCTTGTACACATCGGCCAGCACCGCCTTCGCCGCCTTCAGCAGGGCATCCTGGGCGGCTGTCATGGCGCCACCTTCTGTAGCCTCTCATATTCGGCCTCCACCGCCTCCTCGAATGTTGGGTAGTAATGGTGGACCACGAGAAAGTCACGCCAGGAATCCGAGTGTTCTTCAGGGCCTTCGTAAAACTGGAACCCGACTCCAGCGTTACGCCAAAGGATTGCGAAAACGGTGGCTCGTTCCTGGATGCCCTGTAGCTTCCCCAAAGTGTCTAGCTCTGTAATCATGGCACCTCCTTCTTGGCCTGGGCCTGGGCCAGCAGGTAAGCCCGCACCTCCAGGGCGGCGTCCACCTTGCGCTTGGCCTCGGCAGGGTTGTCGGCGTCGAAGTACACCTTCACGCACCCATCTTTGCCAGGGGTCCCGACCTCGACGCTGGACTGGGGCTCGGTAAGCTGCCGCACGATGCTGGTGCGGGGGCTCAGGGCGTAGTCCCGGTCCCGCGCACAGTAGACGTGGCCGCTCATGTTCAGGGCGCGGTTCCAGGTCATGGAGCATCCACAGGGAGCCTCGATAAGGGACGTGGGTTCTTCAGGCATGGGTTCCTCCTTGTACGAGGACTCCGTAGCGTGTCGGGCAGTCCTGCCGGTGTGCTCCGTCCTGTAGCCCGCAGAGGCCGCACCACTGCCAACCGGCGTTCCGGCATGGCCCGACATGGCCTTCGAGCAGGGTGCAACCTCGGTGCCCCGTGGGGTCAATCGTTCGGCAAAGCACGGTGTTCCTCCTTGCTAATGTCCTGGTCAACGGTGTGCCTAGTGCCTACGCGCCGGGGCACCTTCTGCCCCCGGTAGGTCTCGTCCTCTCTGTAGGTGCCTGCTTCGACGGCTACAAAGAACTCCTCTTCGACGCCGAGCCGTATAACGGCCATCATCACAAAGGCTTCGGCATTATCCGGCGTCTGGGGCTGTTCCGTCAGCAGGCGCACCTGCTTGGTCTTGAGATTGACCGCTAGGACATCTTGCACGACTTCTCCTTGTCCGGCCCGAACACGCCTCGCGGCAGGGCGCGGGTGGCCGGCGAACAGTAGCTCATGCCAGATATTCCCGCAGCCGTTGAGTCTGCCAGTCCCTGGCAGCGGCCCAGGTAGCGGCCCAGGCCCAGGCAGCGGCCCCGGCAGCGGCCCTGGCAGTGTCCCCGGCAGCGGCCCCGGCAGCGTCCCAGGCAGCGGCCCAGGCAGCGGCCCTGGCAGTGTCCCAGGCAGTGTCCCCGGCAGCGGCCCTGGCAGCGGCCCAGGCAGCGGCCCTGGCAGCGGCCCTGGCAGTGTCCAACTCCTTTTCGTCTACCTCTCCAGCGGCGTAGCGGCGAGCCACGGCTATGGCGTCGCGGGGGCGCTTATCGTCAGGGTAGCGCTTCTCCCAGATGGGCAGCGCCCGCTCGGCGCAATCGCAGGCGAATAGGCGGGCGACTTGATCCCGTGCCCCCGCTTCCTCGGGCAAGGTGGCCTGGAGGCACCATAGCGCATCTTCCAGGCCGTTGCTTTCGAGGATGGTCAGCAGGTCTATGGGTGCGTCCTTCTTCCAGCCCTTGCCGAGATGCTGGCGGAGCTTGTCGTAGCCCTGGCCGGAGCCGGCCTTCTGCCCGCAGGCGCCAGCTAGCTTCAGCAGGTTCAGGGTCGTGTGCAGGCTCATGGGAGCTTCAATCAAGGACGTGGGTTCGTCGCTGGAGCCGTGCAACATAGGCATGGGGTTCCTCCTTGCTAATGTCCTGGTCAGTCGGGTGTCAAGGGTCAATCGTATTCGAACCCGCCGTCCCCATACGCGCCGGGGTCTGGCTGGGGATCGCGCTGCGGGGCCTGCCAGTCCAGCGTGTGGCCCATCTCGGCGAACGGCAGGGCTACGTTGGGGTTCCAGCGCCACCAGCCGCAGGCGCACGTCTCCGCGATGTTCACCACTTTACCAGTGGGCCGAGGGCTATGCTCATGGTTCGCCTGCGTGGTCATGGTCTGTCGTCCGGCCCGAACGCGCCCCGCGGCAGGGCGAGGGTGGCCGGCGACTGGGTGAAGGTGGCGGGCGCAAGCCGTCGCTTGGCGCGAATGATGGCGTCCCGCTGAGTGTCCAGGCGATGCCGGATAAAAGCGGCGCAGTTCTCAGGGCTTGCATAGAACTCGGAACCTCCAGGAGTCAAGTCCTCTAGCACCCGCATGGCCCTAAGCTGGGCCTCGACGGGGTGCTTCTCGCAGTACGTCCGCAGCGGCGGGTCGCCCTCGAATAGGGCACAGCCACAGGTTAGCTGGATTGTTAGGATGATTCGCAGTTCCTTATTCATGTTTTATCCTTTCCTAGCTGGCCTCCCGTGGTCTGGGCGATGGCGGCGCGGGCTTGAATCTTCGCTTCAAGGGAACGATTTGCTCCCTCTATCGAACGCTTGCCCTTCAGTCCCTCAGCGGCTTCCTGCATGTCGGAGCCATAAAGTTCCATCAGCGCCGCCAGCAGGTCGGGCGCGGCCTGGTGCAGGGGGCAGAAATTGACTCCAGTTACAACTACGGGCTGCGGGCTAGGGTGAGTAAGGTCTAAGCCCACAGTACAGGTGCAAGGCCAAGGGCTCATGGTAGCCTGGACTCGTTCCAGCGGGCACGGGAGCAGCGAGGGCATCGTAGCGGCAGCCCTGGCTTGCGCCCCGCCCACTGCTGCTTGCAGTACCGGCATCTATGGATCTGGACCTTCGCTTTCATATCCTACCTCCCAGCCTCGTGGGGTATGGCGACGCGCAGTAGTTTGGCCTCGTCATGCTGGCAGAGCAGGAGCTTCGCCACTATTTCGTCGGCGTCTGGTAGCGGAGCTTGCGCGTGGATGCAGAGACGATTTACGACGCGCTCCCCCTCCATGACGGCGATAAGCGGGCCTGGTTCTATCCGGTAGCGGCGACCAGGGTACTGCTGGCTGTCCACCTCGACGTAGCCGCTGTGCTGGTAGTCTGCGTATCCGGGTCCCAGCACCGCCTGGAGCAGGGCTTCCGCTCGCTCCTTGGCCTCCAGTTGTTCTCGCGCCCCTGCCGTTTCAAAACGCACCCGCTCCCGCCGCTGGGTGACCGTCTCCGGCGTTGGGGGATAGGTGGGCATCACGTAGTAAGTGGCGGCGGTAGAGTTCGATCTCCACGTCGTGATGGTGGCGCTGGTGCTGGTGCTGTTCCCCCAGAAAGGCATGGCTACCCTCCTGCTACGGGCGGCACCATTAGGATGCGCTCCGCTGTCGCGTCGAACTCGCGGATTTGCTCACCCTGCTTCCAGTTGGAGCCCGATACCTTGAAGGCGGCGTAGCCCTTATCGCGGGCCGCTGTGAACGCCTCGCGCGCCATTCCGACCTCATCAGCGCTAGCGGCGTCCCACGCGACCTTGAGGTCTCCGTCTTTCTGGCTCATGATTGATAACTCGCCCATGATGATGCCTCCTGCTACTATTTTCCAGCTTTCAGCAGCAACTATACTGCTGGTGCTGCTGCGTGTCTATAGCCCATCTGGGCTATCTTTGGCCTCGTGTTCGGGGCGCCAGTCGGGGCCGTGCAGCGCGAACCCTCGGAGGAGAGCCGCAGCCTTCTCCTTAGTCTCCGTGAACACCTCCAGGTGCCCGTTCCACCACACGGAGTATGGCTGCAACCGGCCTGGCGTCTCCGTCACGCCACTGAGGATCGTCTTAGCTGTCATGGCTCCCTCCCTGGATTAGGCTGGTTGGCTGGGCAGGTACACATCGGCGGGACTGGGTACGCTCCATCACTAGGAAAGGATGGGCGCACGATATTCTTCCCACATCGTGGGCAGCGGGTGATAGTGCTCATGGCTGGCCTCCCGTTATGCCGCCCGCTAGTCGGTATCGTTCTTCAGGTCTGCCAGAGCATGCTGGAATCTCCGGCTCTGCTCTTTCATCGCCCTAGCTCCCGCATCGGTTAGACAAAGCCAACCCATGCAGCGCCTTGGCGGATTCTCCCCATCGTGAAAACGCATAAGTCCCGTCGCTAGCATTGGCCGATAAGCGGCTTCAGTACCTAAGCCAAGCCAGCGTTGCGTCAGTGGCCTCGCCTTTTCATAGGAGTCGCACATCTCATTACGTCGGTATGCCTCGAACAGCAGGGCTGTTACTCGTTTGGTTAGCATGGTGTCCTCCCCTGGGGCCGCCGGTGTCCGGCCGCGCCCCGCTAATCCTTCACGACCTCCAAGCGCTGCTGGAGCCACTCGCGCATCCATCCTGCGCCCTCCAGTTGCTCAGAGTAGCTTTCCCATCCACCGCTCTAGGTGGTCAGGCGTCACCTCTTCCCTAGTACAAGGCCGCCGCCGTCGTAGATTGTGCCGCAATCCGGGCACACTACCCCGCCAATCGGGGAGCCGGGGAAGCACAGGTCAACGGAAAGCCTGTTTCCGTGACACTCGATGTAGAGGGGCGAAGGTTGCCCCTGGGGGATCGAGCTGTCCCTGACTAAGGCACGCTTTACCAGTGTAACCCTTGTCTCCATGACTGTCCCTCCTCCTGCTATTCGGCCTGCCTCATCGGGCGCAAGCGGCCATTCTTGCGCGACGCCCCGAAGGGCGTTTCGGCTATTGGTGGGCAGCCTGTCTGCGTCCGTCCTCCTGCGCTAGGCGCAGCTGTTCTGCGGTAGGCCCTGAAGGGCCTACTACTAGCCACCCGTGGGATGCCAGATGGCACCCCGAGACTCCAAAGCCGCACGGGGAGCACCGTGGGCAGAGCTCGGTGAGCGCGCGGGCTCTCACTCTGGGGAGCTCGGATTTATAGACCATCACGCCCCAACTATGCCCGCAGGCATGTAGGGCGTCCGCTTCCACGCCGTCGAAAAAGATCGCGCCGCTGGTGCTTAGCATGGTGTCCTCCCTGGGGCCGCCGGTGTCCGGCTGCACCCCCGCGTGGTTAGGGCTAGTTCTCCTTTGCGTGGGCCATGCCCAGATAGGTCAGCTCGTAGCCGCTTACCTCGGCCTCGGTAAGCTCCTGGGCGTATTCCAATACGCCGTGGGCGAAGCGGGCGTCCGGCTTTAGTGACTGGATGATATAGCCCCTAGGAACGCTGCCGATAGCCAACGGGCGGTGAGCAAGGCCGTAGCGGTAGCGCGGGCCTATGTAGGTGTCGTCAAATAGATAGTCCATGGGTCCCTCCTCTTGCTATTCCCTGATTGCAGACTCAGGGCCAAATGCCTCTACGATCATGGCGAGTTTGGCCTCCACCGTCAGGTCGTCAAACTCCGTCCGTGTGGTTAGCCCGTCCGGGTCAACGTACTCCTGCCAGAGTTCATAGCTCGTTGCCTGTTCTTCGTAGCTGGGTGTGATCATGACTCCCTCCTCCTGCTATTCCCCTGCTCGTACTAGACTTTGGGCGCCGCTCGCTCGGCACGGTCCAGCGCTGCCTCGTTCCACCGAGCGCTCTGGCAGCGGGGGCACTTGACCGGCCTGGGCGCCCTAGGGTACCACTTGTGCCCACAGCGGCGGCAGATTCGCTCTTGCATGGCTAGCCCTCCTTTCCAAACTTGCGCGTGAAGTAGCGACCTACTAGGTCCTCGGCATGGGATTGGGTAAGGCCCTGAGCCATTGCCGTCTTGATGCACCAGTCCCACGCCGCCATGAGTTCGCGTATGTCCCTGCAGAACTCCCGCCCCTCCCGTGCCGTCATGGTCTCCAATCCCTGCGTCTCCATGGTTCCTCCTCCTGCTATTCGGCCTGCCTCATCGGGCGCAAGCGGCCACTCTTGCGCGACGCCCCGAAGGGCGTTTCGGCTATGCCTTGACGCGACTTCCGTTGACGCCCCATACGGCCTGATTGGTCCAGCGGTTGACGATCTCGTTGTCGTGGTCGCGGATGGTGGTCTCTCCGCGTACCAGGTCCACGATTATGGACGGCTGGTCGTGGTTGTAAGAGTCCTCGGCGTTGGGGGTGAGCATCAGACCCCAGCCAGTCTCCATGTCGCGCCCTGACTTGGTGATCTGGTCAACTAGGATTCGGCAACAGTAGGGCTCATCGTCCCACCGGGGGGCGGCAGCTTGGACAGCAGCGTTCACGATGTCCGGCAAGCTCTGCCCGTCCCAGTGGGTGTAGATGTACAAGGAGCCTGCCCTTGCGCGTATCTCGACCATTCTCCTGTCTCTCATGACTCCCTCCTCCTGCTATTCCCCTTGCCGACAGGTTCATGATATACCATACGATATGCTCTGTATAGATACACGATTGCCTACGGTACAGGGTAGGCGCAAACGGGTTTTGGGCAGTTTGCTCTATTGATACGGCAACGGTTGCCGTCTAGACAGGGCGGGTGGTGGGGGTGTAGGGTAGGGCGGGGGTCAGGACCGAAGTGTCCAAGCGGCCTTGGCCCTCCCAGCTCCAGGGCGGTTGTGCCGTCCGGCCAGGGCCCCTACTAGCTGCGGCAGCGGGGTACAGCCGGGTAAGGCTCGCACGATGCAGCCGAGACGGGCGGGGAACCCACCTAGGGGGTAAGGGGGTAACATGGGAAGGTCCCTCATCCACTCCCTCTCGCCCCTGGCGCCGTCCTACGTCTGCCATGCGCTCCCAGCGCGGGCACGGCCCCACCCCCTTGACCCCAGGTGCTACACTTACTCCATGGACGACGACAAGGCCTCCGCTCTTCCTGACCCCTCTACCTCAGCGCCCGTTGCCACTTCCTCCGTTGCCTCTGATCTCCTCGCTGGCCTCCCTCGCTGGCAACGCGCGTACCTCGTGGCGATTGCCGCTGGCCTTACTGAGCAACAAGCATGCGCTAGCGCCAACGTCACCGCCGCCACTATCAGCGATTGGTCTATGCCGGGAGCCAGAGCTTATGACCCCGTGTTCGCGCGCGCGGAACAGATGATAAGGCAGGGTGTGGCGATCGTGGGGCGTGAGCATGTGAGGGCCGACGCGCACGCTGAGGCTTACGTAGCACGCCGCGATGCATTCATGGAGTCTCGCGGCCTTGACCCTGCTACGGGCGAGCCAGCAACGGAGCCCATCGTTAGCTACAAGACCGGGGAGCCCGTGGTCATCGGGCGCCGACCTGCTATCCGGGCTCAGGACCGTGTGGCGAACCGGCGCCTGGTCATGGAGGCAGCTGGTGCCATCGGCCAGGGCGCCCAGGTCCGGGTGCAGGTCCATCAGTCCCTCAACTTACAGCCGGCCCCCGCCATAGACTTCGCGCGAACCCCCATCGAGGCCCCCGTTACCCAAGAGACCCCCCCACCCCAGGGGGCTGGTTCTGAGGCGAGCAAGGAGTGACATAGGGTGTCAGTACCCCCCGCCGCAAAATATATGTAGCGTGGGGGAAACGGAGGAGCCTTGATGAAGAGGACCGCGGCGGTGGAGCGTTTTAAGGCGTGGTACGACTTTATGCTCGAGCGGTTCACGGCGGAAGAGGTTCACGCCTTGGCGGTAGCGTGCGTCTTAGGGAGAGAGACGGAAGCCACGCGGAGGTTATTTCCTGTGGATAAAGCGGCACGGGCAAAGGCAGAGGCGTACCTTGAGTTACGCAGGTAGGGGAGGCGCCCCCTGCCGCAAAATATTATAAAAGTAGGAGGATTTGGGAATGGTTATTGACAAGCATATCGTCCGAATACAGGTGACACCGGAGAACCTAGCGAAGGCTCTGGGCTGCGAAGGAGCTGAGGTGCTGGAGGCACACTTTGCACCGGAGTACCTTGCGTGGAGCTTCTTGGTCCGACGAGAGGACTTTCCGGAGGTAGGGGCTCTCCAGCGAATACCGACTGCCTCGGTGGAGGTGCAAATCTTTCAGTGTGAGCACGGCTTGGAGAGTCCCACATACCAAGTTGTCCTTCCTAGCGCAGGCTGGCGTTCTGAGCGTAAATAGGTAGCTTCTGGTCTACCACTGTCAGATGTAGGAGGAATTGGGCTCATGGAACAGTCCCTCAGCGAATGTTCTCATTTCGTCTCCGTGGGCGAGTACACGCGGCAGTTCCGGCGCCGCAAGCGGTGGGGCCTGCAGGACCTGGCGCGGGCGACGGAGTTGTCAGCCTCTCACCTTTCCCGGATTGAGA
>ERZ1292637.523-Hain-H14-01um-R3-523-length-21244-cov-5_pt1 | contig 21244 bp, 29 predicted proteins | sample MGYA00564405_ERZ1292637 | MGnify/ENA primary metagenome ERZ1292637 (study PRJEB36523, sample SAMEA6512645) | groundwater metagenome | collected 2019-01-09 | study: AquaDiva: Metagenomics assemblies of 32 groundwater samples | reverse complement strand
GATTCTCTCTTTGAAGTGTTTTATAAGAGTCTACCGGTATGCAACAAGGCCTGACAGTTGCTGTAAATTATCACAGAAAAGAGAATGGCCATCTGACTGTCTTACGCGCCAGACATTTGTGTTGTAGTAATAAACATCTTTTCTTGCAGGAATAAATTTAAAATGAGATGGATGATATAAAACATCATGCTCTGCAAAGAAAATGACCTCAGCAGTTGAGGCTTCAAGACCTTTTAATATTTTTGTAAACATATCAAGAAACTTTGGCTCTTTAATTTGCGGAGAGACTATATTTGTGCCTAAATTTACAGGAAGAGAGGAAACACTAACAATATGTTTTTCTTTCATTCCCTTTTTAAGCTGTTTTCTGCATGCTTCCATGATTTTTTCATCTCCAACATTGTGAGTATAATAAACAATTCCTTTTTCCGGATTCTTTGGAGGAATTTCAAAATGCCAATCCGGGACAGGTCTAAATTTTTCAAGTAACCAATTAAGGTCTCTTCCATCTTTTCTCAAAGGCCAAGTGTTTTGAAGCCATAATTCTCTGGAATATTCTCTGGCTTTTTCAATATCTGCTCCGGAGAGAGGATAAGGGAAGCCAAAATCTCCTCCCTGAGTCCTAAACATGTGCGCATACCAAGCTTTTTTATAAACAACAAGTCTTCCGCCTGATAACCATGTTTTCATGGCAACCTCAACTCCCTGCTGTCCCCAAGAGCCATGCGCTTCATCACAAATGTCCAATGCCCAATATCTTTCACGCGAGAGCATGAAGCAAGAGCCTTGAATTGACATTATTTCAACAATATCTCCTTGAGATGATTCTCTTGCGCCAAAATCTCCCCAATATTGAAAGTGAAGGGTCTTGTCAAAGCGATAATAAAGGCTTTCTTTATGCACTCGCCTTTGCCACATGACTTCTTTATGAAATTTCTTTGAATCGCAGTCAGGATTTGCAACTTTGTGTTTGTCATCATATTCTTTTCTGCAATGTCTTGGAGTTGGAGACTGATACCATCTGTTTCCGCATTTATCACAGACCCAATCAAAAACATGGAGATTATACATTTTGGGAATAACTGTCCAATTAGGCTCAATAATAGAGAGTAAATCAACATCAAATCCTTCACTGACTGCGCAGTGAGCATCCAATTTCATCACATATTTGGCACTGGAAAGCTTGCAAGCAAGGTTTGTTGCTGCACGCTGGCCAATTGATTGATTCAAATAAACAATAGTAACTCTGGGGTTTTCAGGGATTCCGGGGTCTGCCCAAGCGCCATCTAAAACAACAATGATTTCAGTATTGCCTCGGATATTCTCTAAGAGGTTTTCAACAGTTTTTGAGAGCCAGATTTCGTTTCTCGCTGGAATGAGAATGGACAGGTCATACATAATTTAATTTTTTTCACTGATTTTTTCCTCTTTTTTGTTGGAGGCTTTAATCCACTCCTTGTTTTTCTTCAGCATTGCGCGAGTAAGTTTTGGCTCATATCCGGTTGCTTCTGCCCATGCACACCAAGCATAGACATCTTTTGGCATGCACTTTGAGTTGAAACCTCTCTTGTCAGGATAAACAAAGGTAAACCATAAATTCATTCTTGGGTCATCTCCATAGACTGCATCTCTTATTGCGTAATAATCAATGTTTGCAGCTTGGCAGACATCATACAATTCTTGGCACTGTGCCACTTTGAATGCTATTGCACGATTTTCAGTGAGTTTTATAATTTCCGCAGCATATCCATTGACCTGTCTTATATTTATATTTGCATTGTAAACTTCCTGATAGATTTCAATGAGGCGCTGTCTCTCTGGCCAATGGCCTCCAATAATAATAAAGGGGACTTGCTTCTCATTTAATAGAGGATGGGCAGGAGTTTCGCCAAGATATTCAGGTTGCACTAAAAGTCTTTTGCCAAACACTTCCTCCATTCCTTGAGAGTCTCCCGGATTTATAGTTGAGCGAATAACAATAAGAGGCGTTTCAAGCCAAGAGACGCATTCAGCAACTATTGATGTGTCCAGTCTTCCCTCTTTAATTACAGGAGTTGGGACGCAAATAAAAGCAACATCACACTTGTTGACTTCTGACTTCTCGCCTTGAGTCCTTGTATAAACATAAGCATCAGGAAACAACTGAAGCATTGCTTTTCCAACCCAACCATTTCCAATTATTGCGACTTTTTTCTTCATTTAGTTTGATTGCGGTAAAACATACCAGTCAATTCCTTCCATGTCTCCAAGAGAAACCATGAGCTGATGATATTTTCCGGAAATGTGAATCATTAGAAACTCTTCACGCAAAAGAACGAAAGTCTCTTTATTGTCCCAAGAAACTCTTGTTAAATGCTTTCCTTCCAAAACTTCTCTGACAACATCAGTGAAATTTAACATTGGAATCTTTGCTGGCGGAACTGGAGATGTATGAATTACATCTTTTTTCATCACTTTTTCTCTCTTTGCTTGAGATTTTGATTTGATTTTTCCTTTTTTAACTGCCATTTTTGCCTCCTTTCTTTTTGGATGGACTCGCAATTGCTTGCGGAGTTAGTTTTTTAATAAGGTCATCAATGGCTTGGCGGATTAACTCTGAAGTTGTGCCGGGGATTTTACCAAGAGCCACTTCTTGGTCTTCTCTAATTAAGACATCAATTCTTACCATACACATATCATACACATGGACTTTCCTTGATGTCAAGAGTGCATTTTGTGTCCGGGCTTGAGGACTGGAGGAGCAGGCTTAACATAAAACCAAGAGCGCGTTGATTCTCTTAATTCTCCTTTTGCTGGATTTGTATTTGTGTCAGCATCTTTTCTTCCTAAGACAAAAAGCGGAGAGATATTGTATGACTCCACATAACCATGAATGGCCATTGGCACATGCATCAAATATCCGGGAGAAGTCCTTTTAATATAATCATGCCCTGCAACAATGCCTCCAACTTTGACTTTCTTCTGCCACTCGCAGATGTCATTGACTGTTTGCTGAAATTCATGGTTTCCATCAATATAGACAAAATCTAAGCTCTCATCTGTGAATCCCTTTACTACATCCATGCTGTAACCTTTTATAAGCACTGCATTGAAAGGAGCGAGCCTTTTTGTTGCATCTGCCTGAATTGCATCCAATTCCTCCTGAGAAACATGGTCTCTGTAATTGTCATAAGCTGTCCAAGCATCAACACAAGATAACTTCAGATTTGGATTTGCTTTGAGTAAGACCTCGGAATAAAGACCACGCTCCACTCCCATCTCAACTCCTAAATTAAAGCCCATTTCAGCAAGTAAAACAGCAAAAGTGTCCCTTGTTGTATTGGGAATCTCAAGAGGCTGATGCCTCTGCTCCAGATTAAGATTATATTTCTCAGCAATGAATTTAAGTGAGTTGTCCATAGAATCCTTTCATTATAGTTTGCCAGTTAAATCGCTCTCTGACAATAGCCTTTTCTTCCTCAGTTACTGTTGGAGGCACAATATCTGACATTTGAAACATTCCAGTTAAATTCTCAATGACTTTTTCCCTTGGCTCTTCCGGGATGTGGACTGCAAGCTTATCAAACCAATGTCTATAATGTGGCCTGTCAAAAACAATTGGACGCGCTCCGCAAAGAAGTCCTTCAATAACAGGAAGCTCAAAGCCTTCAACTCTTCTCAAACCTGAGACCCAAGTTGTTTTGCTGTAATAATTGGCCAACTCTTCATCTGAAATGCCAGTCTTGCAAATAATATCACTTCCGCGCCTTAGCTCATGCCCTAAGAAAAACATTGGCTTTCTGACTGCCTTTGCTGCAAATGCGCATTCTCTTGCTCCTTCAGCCAATGCATGCTGACTTGAGGCCATAACAATGAATTTTCTCTCTTGCTTAGTCTCTTTGAATACTTTTGGGTCAACTCCAAGAGGCGCATAATAAAACAGGAAGTTTCCGCTTACATTGTCCTCTATGGCCAGCTCTTTTAAGTTGTAATAGCTCCAAACAACCTCAGCTCCCTTCCACATATCAATCCAGTCCTTTGTTGAAGGGCGCATTGTTGACCGGAGAGCATATTGAATCATAGCGTAGCGCTTGCCAGCCTTCTTCAGCGAGGCAATTTGCTTCTCAGTGGAGCTATGTCTCCCATAGACATGAACTACTGCTAAATCGCATTCTGAAGGGCTTGAGACTATCTCCACATTCTTGGGTTTATAGCGCACTAAAGCGTCCCTGACTCGCATCACTCCTCTTGAATCTGTTGTTGGCTCTAAAAATATTTTCATCTCTTTCTAACTTGCTCAATTAACTCCGGAGTCCATGAAGGAACAGGAGAGAATCTTTCAATGAGCCAAGCCAAATCATGCACTGCATCCGGGTATCTGTTGTTAAACCAATAATCATCACAATATTGCTCCCCTTTTATCATGTCCCTTTGATTTAGGAAATACATCCGGCCATACTTCTTTCCTTTATGCAAATGCGCATACCAAGTTTTCTTATTTGTCATTACTTTTCCGCCTCCAAGCCATGTTTTAAGTCCTAATTCTTGCGCTTCTCTTACAAACTCTCCATATCCTTCAGGGGACATCATTTTGAGTCTGTCAATATAGTGGGAGCGAGTAGTAAACCAGCAAGAGCCTTGGAATGACATGTTTTCATCTATAAGAAATTCAGGCTTGTCCATTCTCTCAAGTGTTCTCTCTGGCCAGATTGACCCTTTTGCTCCAGCTCCGGCAGGAGATGAGAGAAATTCATAATCAACTGGAGGCTTGTGGACTTCCTGAAGTGTCCAGCTCTCCGGCTCAAGCCTGTGCCTTCTGGGAATTACTATCCAATTTTCTTCCATATCAGCTTTTAGAATCTCATCAAATCCCTCTCCATACATGCAATGAGCATCAGACTTCATCAAGAACTCTCCTTTGGCAATTTGGGCAGCATGATTGATTGCAGTCCTCATTCCTTTTGGAGCGCCATGATGTAAATAAATAACTCTGGGGTCTTCAACAATTTCTTCAAATGGAGGCCAATATCCTTCTAAAACAGCTATGATTTCAATTTGTCCTTTGGCTTTTACAAGAAGGTCTTTGATGGTTTTTTGGAGGAATATTTCATTCCGGGCTGGGATTAAGACAGAAACCATTCCTTTAGTCATACACATATTATACACATAAAGAAATAGGATTTGTCAACACTAAAAAAGCCACCGCTAGGCGAATGGCCGATTCAGCACGAATTATATGTGCGAGACGATATTGAATTCATGCACTGATTATAGCACACTAAATTTCTGGGAAGGAAGGAGAAGGACTGTTGGAAGGCGACACTGAGCTTGATGGGCTTGTTGAAGCACTTGGACTTACAGAGGCACTTGGACTCTGAGATGCACTTGGGCTTTTTGAAACACTTGAGCTTGCTGAAGGAGACACAGAAGCTGAAGGGCTGACTGAAGCACTTGAGCTAGGGCTTGGACTTACAGACGGAGAAACGCTAGGACTCATAGACCCGGATGGAGAAGTTGAGCGTGAAACTGATGGACTTGCGCTTGAGCTGCCTGATGCGCTAGGACTGACAGATGCTGATGGGCTGACACTAGCTGAAGGACTTTGAGATGCTGATGGACTTCTGGACAAAGAAGCACTTCCTGATGGGCTGACAGATGAAGATGGCGAAATACTGACACTAGCAGATGGAGAAACGCTGGCGCTAGGCGAAACGGAAGGAGACACACTAGGCGAAACTGAAGCGCTTGGCGAAACGGATGGGCTGACAGATGCACTTGGGCTTGGAGTTGCAGACCCGGATGCACTTGGAGAAGGAGAAGCAACTGCGTCCCCGGCATATCCCCAAGAAGCTGAAGTGTCATCTCCTGTATTTATATAAACATTTCTTCCGGTCTTGTCCAAATCCCTGAAAATTGCGCCTTTTTTAAAGCCTGAAAGACCAGTTGGAAGTGTATTTCCCTCTGCCTCTAGTATCAAATCTGTTGCTTGAGTTGAAGAGTTTGGCTCTTGAGGCGTTGCAATGTGAGTTGTGTCATATTTGATGACTTTGTTATAGCGATATTGGTCTCTTGCACTCAAAAAAGCTGACTCTGTTGAAGTCAATGCTTGTCCAGCAGCAGATTTGGCAATGAGTCTGTCTAACTCTGCCCTTGCTGATGCGCTTAATTGGTCTTTAGTTGCAAAAATAGCCATAATTATTTGTGTTTGCCATGCGTGGCAAGTAATTTATTCAATTTCTCTTTTTCTTTTTCCATCTCAGGAGTCATGTCTCCCGGATGCGTAAGATTCAGCTCTGTGAGCCTTCTTATATCTTTTTCTTTTAATCCTCTGTCTGATTGTGCTTTCGCTTTTACTTTTGCCATATTTTTCTCCATTAAAAAAAGCCCTTTGTTTATTAAGGCCTAAAAATCTCTTTATAAAACTTTAGGCTTTATTAAAACTTTAGGCTTTAATATACTATCCCTGATTCGCTTGAACTCTTCTTAAATCGTCTCCGCCTGCTGGAATTTCTTGAATCGCTGTGTCCAAGTCTTCCTCTAATATTCCTTTTTCTTCTTTCTTAACTAGCTTTTCAGCCAATTCTACTGCATGCTCACAAGCTTCAATGTTGTCGCCTGATTCATCAGCTTCTTTTAAGTCATTAAGAGCTGCTAAAAGAACTCTCTCTGCTCTTGTTAAAGCTTCGTCTTTATTTTCTAGCTCGAATCTTTTTGTTTTTTGTTCGTCAGTGAATGCCATATTAGTATGTGAATGTTGCAAATAACTCTGCTGCAAAGTGTCTTCGTGAGTCAGTTACTTTTCCGCCATATACGAAGAGGTCTTTAAATGCGCTTCCAAAGTTTCCCTGCAAATCCTCTTCAATTGTTGCTTCAAGAACTTTTTCTGCAAATGTCATCCAGTTTTTGTGTCCTGCTAGACAGTGATATCCGTCAGTGTTGTTTCCGGTCAATCTGTTGCTTACAAAGATTTTGAAGCCTTGTAGCATTGAGAGCATTCCTTTTTTAACAAGCTCTTCATAAACTTCTGGGATGTGTAGTGAGATTCCTGTTGCTCCGGAAGTTACAACTGTTTCAAATTCTGGAGGAACTACTGCCCATCTGCCATCCATAGGGACTGCTGAGTGGCCATTTGCTTCTGCTTTGTCTAATTTCATTTTAAGAGCTGCGAATTTAGAAAGAGCATTGGTTGTGGTAATTGCAACTGGAGTAACTGCTTCAACTGTAAATGTTGCTCCTGCTCCGATTGCTCCGCCTGTGTAGGCACTTACTGAATCATCCAAGTCATCCTCTATTACTATATGAGTTGTATCAGTGAAGGTCTTTACTCTATACCATCCTGTGTGTCCGGCTGCTTTAAAGCCTCTTCCGACCATAGCTGCTGTGAAAGTTGTTCCTGAGCCTGTTACTGCTCCGGTTGTAACATCAACTGTTACTGTTCCTGTGGTTACATCTGTTCCAACTCTGTTTCCGGCTGCTACATCAGTGTAGAATCCGAATACATAAGTGTCCATGTTTTTGTTTCGCTCTTCAGCTTTTTGAGCAACCACTGTTGAGTGGAGGTCTTTGATGTATGACTGCCAATTGTCAATTGTTTTCTCTCTCCAATAGAATGATTTCCATTGGTCAATGACTAGAACTGCGTTGTTTTCATAAAGGTCATCTACTGTTAAGTTAGAGCCTGTGTAGGTTTTTTCTGAGATGCGAGCTATATTGAGGATGTTAAGTTTTGAGCCTATTTCGTTGATTTCGCCTTCGTAATCGCGGTTTACAATCTCATCTGTTAAAGCTTTGTCATAAACCTCTAACATGAGTCTTTGTGAAAATCCTTGTGCTAATGTTGTTGCTCTTGCTGATGCCATATTGTAAAAAATAAACTTTTGTGTTCTATCTTTTACCGGCTCTTTCGAGGTTAGGAAGATTAACTGTATTTAGTATTATACAAATTTTATTGCTTGTCAATAGGCAATATTGGAGCAATTTGAGGCTAACTATTCGTTTTTGATTTTTCCTGCTATCAAAAGTTCTTTATATTTTTTGTAATCTGTCTTCATTAAAGCGCGTCCCTGTTGCGCTGATAACATTCCGTCATTGGGTTTTGGTTTATTCTTTTTGTCTCCGCCAACTCCCTTTTCAAACATTGCTCCTTTATTCTTTTTTGGAGGATTAAGTGCCAACTCTCCATTAAATGCTAGGACTAAGTCATCAAAGTCCAGACCTCTCCTTGTTGGTTTTGTTGCAAATTCTTTGAACTCTTCAGCTTTTCCTTCCAATTCCGGATGTTTAATAAGGACTTTGGGGTCTGTGATAAATTTATCAACTTCAGTATTCCATTTATCAATGTCTCTTCCTTCTTTGGAAGCTTTGGACATGATTTCAAACCTTTTATTTGCGACAAAAGCATCTCTGGCCATTTGTTTGTTTCCTTCAGACATGTCTTCCCACTCATCTTTTCCATAGCGCTCTTCCATATCTTTATTAGTAGGAGGCTCAACTTTCTCAGCTTCTTCCACTGCTTCATCATATTTTTTCGTTCTACTATGTAATACCTGAGCTTCTCTTGCGCTGGCTGATGCTTTTTTCCTGAGTCTTTCTTTTTCTGCTTCCTCTTCATCCATAGAAGGAGAAGGGCTGGCAGAAGGAGACCCGGATGCTTTACTAGGAGAAGGGCTGGCTGATGGACTGGCGCTTGTTGCTGCGCTTGGGCTTGGAGATGCTGATGGACTCCCGGATGGAGCATGTGATGGACTAGGACTTGGCGTTGGTTTAGGAGGATTTTTCTCAAGCTCCTCAAGTTTTTTGAGTGATGCTTGTCTTTCTTTCTCTAATTGTTCCTTTGTAGGTTTAACATGTGTTGCCATATTTCCGTTCTATTGCTAGAGTTTGGTTTGGTAAACTAAGCGTTGTCTTGTGCTTCCTTTTGTTTTGCCTCTATTGCTTCAACTAAGGCTTCTTTGTTTTTAATTTTCTTTGGCTCTTCAATTCCGAGGTCAGTTGCAATAAGCTCTAAATCTGCTCTGGATTTTTCTCCAAGAGTCTCTTCTTGAGTTTGTCCGTCTGGTCTTGGGAGTTTTTCATTCAATGCATCAGCATATTCTTCTTGCTGTGCTTGTGTGAGATATGAGCGTCTTGCTTGAAGGAATCTCTTATCATCAACATTGAGTCCTGCTGGAGTTTTCTTAAAAATCCTTTTTAATTCTTTTTGGAGTTCTGCGTCTGCTGCATCAATTCTTGCTTGCAGTCTTTCTTTTTCTTGGTCTTCTGGATTCATAATTTAATATTAAACACTTCTTCTACTACTTGTCAATACCTACTTCTTGATTGCTGCCTCCCGGTATCCAATACTCCTCTTTGCTTTGGCTAGAAACTTGGATGTGCCAACAACTCTGCGCGTTTCTGTATTGATAATCTTATAAGGTCTTGTCTTTCCGCGTTTGACAATCTTATATGGCATTACCTTGCTCCATTTCCCTTTCGCAAGTTAGAGATGGTTTTATAAGCTTTTGTTGTCTTGCCAAACTTCTTGACCTTTCCGCGCTTCATTTTAAAAGCCTTTGGTTTTAAGGCTTTCTTAATTGTTACTTTTTTAACTTTTGCTTTTGCCATTATGTAGTCCTACTCTTTGCATTCATTCCGGATATTTGTCTCTCAATAGCAGCTCTGGCCTTCTCAGGAGAGGACAGGAATGCTTCTAGTAATAAATAGTTGCGGAGTCTGGCTTGCAGACCCAATTTCTTTTGGTCAACATACCATTTGCGCACTATTCCAACAAAAGGAATGAATAGGCCTAATATTGAGAGCCAATTTGAGGGAGTGTCATCTATTTCTGTGAGGGCATGAGCGACTGAATCGCGCATCTTTGCAATGTATTCTTTTATAGAATAGGCATTGACTTGATTGTTGTCCAAGGCACTAAGCCATGCATTCAAAGTCTCCTGCTCATCTGGCTGAAGGTCTTCAAACTTTAGTCCTCTTTTAGCTAATAATGCATCAATATCCATATTAAACTGTTACTGGCGCTGGAGGCGCGAGTCTTGGCGCTCCCGGAGGCGCTCCATTTCCTGCTGGCGCTCCGCCCATGCCCGGTTGCATTGGTTGACCTGTTGTTGGGTCAATTGGCATATTTGCCAAGGCCTGTCTCTTTTCTTCTTCTAGTCTGAGTATATCAGTTATTTCATCAGGAGTTAAGTCTGCGTATTCAAGAGCTTTTCTTGCAATAACTTCTTCAAGCTTTGAGTTGCCGGGAATCATTGCTCTTACAATAGAGAGTTTTTCAAGTTGGGCTGTATCTTGTGCATTCTTCTCATCCTGAGACCAAACTCTGACTCTATACCCGGATTTAGTCATCCAATCCTTTGGAGCTATCTCTCTTGCATAAATATCAGATGTATTTCTTCCTTTTTTGTATATTTTGACTGCATCAAGCTTATCTGGCGCTGCTTCAATAAGTTTGAGGAATTTCTCTCCTCTTTTCTTCCAAGCCTGAGTGTAAAACTTAGACATGCCCTTGCTTCTCTCTTTAGCCTCAGAAAGAGCCAATTTGACCTCTCCAAGAGTGATTTGTCTTTGAGTTGGAACTCCTTGCTGTGTTGCTGTTGCTCCGGTTGCGCGGTCATTAACTCCCAATAAGAATTCCATCTCATCCAAAGACTCTGACAAGTCAGGAATGTCAATCTTTTGGAATACATCTTGAGGCTTTCCGGGAACTCCTACCCATCCCCAAGGCTCTGGGTCTATGTTTGGAGGCGTGAAACCTTCAACAGTGGCATCATAGTAATTCATGCCATAGCTTCTGAGTGTCCTATTTTCAACAAGCTGGCTATACCAAACATTTAGCACTTTGTTTGTAGGCCTGACAACATCAGCGACTGAGTCAGAATACCAATCCTGTCTCTCAACATCATCTGCCCAAGAGTTATATGGCAAATGAGTCCTCCAATAATTGTCTTCAGTCTTTCCAATAATTGCTTCAAGAGGTTTTTTCATTAAGATTTCCATGTCATCCACTTCAACATAAACCATAAATTGGTCTTCTACTTCCTCAGTTGCTCCTTGGCCATCTTCTCCTCCTTCTGGGTTATACCAAGAAGCTTTCTCTTGGAATAAGAAGTGAAGCGAGATTTCAACATAAGTTTCTCCAAGAACAGGATGGTCAATGTCCGGGACTCCCATTTCCTGCATCTTTTTATTCTTTCTAATAAGCATCTCTGCATTGTCAGCAGCTTTAAGAATACCTTCCTGCGTTGCATAAAACTCCATGAGCTTTTTGACAGCTTCTTGGTCATAGTCTGGATTGTTGGCCAGTGAAGAAAGAGGCCTGAATATGTGTGTGTGAATAAGGAATCTTGTTGTGTCAATGTCAGCCGGGTCAATAAATCTATCAACTAAAATGTCCTCTGGGTCTTCAATTGTCATTAAGACCTTGCCATCTGCAATCTGCATTTGGTCATATGTCCTTCCAAACAAAAAGCCTTGGCGTTTATCAACAATGTCTTTGATTTCCATGTTGTTGATTTCAAGAGTCCATTTCCAATATTCATTCTGGAAAATTTCAGCATCTTTGTCATTGTCTAGGTTTTGGAACTCAAGAAGTGGCATGTCATCCACATCTTTAAGAAGTGTGCGGATTGTTTGCTTCATCAGAGGAATATTGACACTTTGGCGCTGGGTCAAGCGGTTGATTCTTACTTTGTCGCGGTATAGGAGATAGTTTTCATCCCAATCATCTTGTCTGCGCTCTCTGTAATTATAGCCTGACTCTTTATTGAGCCTAAGCATCTGTAATTCTGGACTTTCTAGCTGAACTCCTTCTGTTGTTGCCATAATTTGATGTTAAAGTATTATTCTACTTAAAGGCAAGTAGTTATCCCGGCATGCCTTCATAGATAGGTTTTACTCCTCCCATGCTTGTCTGTTGCGGAATCTTTCTTTGTGGCGCATCCAATAAGAAATACATCCTCATAAGCATCATGTCTCCAAAGTCCGGAGACCTTCCCAATGCTTCTTTTATCTCATCTTTTGGAATAAGCTGCAATGGCGCTTCAATTGGAACTTCTTTCTTTTTAAGCTGTTGGAGGTCTTCAATCATCATTTCCTTTGTTGCTTCATCCAACTCTGCTGTTACTGCAATTCTGTGGTTTTTAACATAGTCTGCCAACATAAATCCGCACTGAGAGCGAAGGTTTTTATAATTCATCTTGCGCTCTGTCTTTAACTGTCCCTGCACTTTGTCTTGGACTTTAACCTGTGGAAGTGGAGAGCTGTTGCCAACAAAGCCTTTGATTCCGGGGAGTAAGTCAACAACTCCGCCTCCAACTCCGTCATCATCTGCAATTGCGTGAGAATATGGAATCCCTTCATCTCTTAACTCCAAGCGGATGTCTTCAGCAGTTTGCGGAATGCTCCTCTTTTCTTTCCAGTTAACTTTGTGCAAATCAAACCCAACCCAATCCCCAATTGTTACCTTGTCGCTGCCATATCTGGCCACATCAGCGCTCAAGTATCTATCATTTGAAACATCAACAGTGTTTGTAAACATGTCAAGAATTTGGTCATAGGTAAGAAGCGAGTTGTCCCCGGATGCATACTCCCAAAGACCCATTTTAAGCCTTGCGCGCAATACTTTGTCAGTGATTTGCTCAAGTCTTTTCCCTGCTTCTTCTGCTGTATATGGATTATCTTTCCAAAGAGATTGAATAAAGGCATAGCCAGCAGCCAATGTCTCATTTCTCCAAGGTTTGTAAAAGATTCTATAAAGCCAATTCTGCTCTGGATTGCATGTAAGAAGGATTTTGGGAGTCAAAAGGCCATATTCCTGATTCATCCATCTCCCAACTCTAGCTTTTAAGACATCAAATGCCATAAAATTGACCTCTCCAGCCTCCTCAATCCATCCTCCAGTGTATTCAGTTGACCCAAAGCGCTGAAACATGGGGTCAGAGGGCAGGAGCTTTAAATCCAATAAGTCAATGCGTGAGCCATGGTCATCAAATGTGCCTTTTGATGGGCATTTCTGGAGTCCGCATCTAAATTCTATGTAGTGATACTGGCCATTGAATTTCCAGTCTGTTGGAGGAATTTTGTGGTAAGCGCAAACCTTTCTGAAAGTAGCATAAGAAGAGGCCATCAGGCGAGTCAGCTCATTTCTGCCAATAAACCACTTCGTCCCCGGATACCTATAACAATTTGTGAGAAGCCACTCAGCTCCAAGCCAAGACTTCCCTCCTTCTGCGCCTCCTCCAAACAGCACAAATCGCGTTATCTCATCCCAAAGGAGTTGATACGCCAAATACTGTTTATTCGTTGGCCGGATTGTCGGAGTTATCTTTTCTATCATCTTTGGCAGGAGGGAGGAAATTGAAACCAACTATTTCTCCTCCGGAAGTTATATCTGTTTTTGTCTCATCCATCCATCCCCAATTGTTTTTCAAATTGAATATTGCGCCTGTTGGATTTTTCCCAATGAATAAATAATCCTCCGCATATTGATGGCAAATCTCTTTAGCTCTTTTTATAGTGTTGTAAAACCTATCCTTGCGCTCATATCTCATCAAGGTTGCGCGGTCAGTGTCCAAAGAAACAGCCAATCCAGTGATTGTATAGGGTTTTGTCTGTATCATTACTGCTTCTTCTGTCTTCTTTCCTTTCTTATCCTTGAGGAAAATGGGGTTGCCGAACATATCAATTTTTTGAGTCCAGCAAGATTTGAAGTATTCCGTTATCTTCTGTTGTAATTCTTCTTCAGTTTTAAATTTTAGAGGTCTTCCACCTTTGTCTTTACTCATAGTGCCGTTCCCTTTCAGGAGTTTGGATATTAAGTAAAATATAACAGAAGACTTTACTTAAAGGCAACTATGCTGACAAAAGAGCTTTGACTTTCTTTCTAAACCATCCGGAGACAGTCTCTCCCATTTGTAAGAGCTTGATGCGCAATAATTTATAATCCTCTTCCGGGAGATAAACTACAACCTTTTTCTGTTTGATTAACTTTTCACTCATAATTCTGTCTTCTCAATCTCTGAAATCATTACATTTTTATCTTGCTCCAAAAGCTTCATCAAGTCAAATACTTTGTCTGAGAATCCAGCAAGGCAGAATACATTTGCTTCTGGGAATTGCATGTTGCCATAGCCTGTTAAATCAAATGAGTATATTTTAGGATTTGCTCCAGTTCTTTTCTTATAGTCATTGAAAGAGGCTGTTGGCGCGTCATAACCAATCCATCCCTGCATGTCTGAGAAAATAACAACTCTATCATAAGCTTTGTTGGCAACTTCAAAGATAGAATGGAAATTAGTTCCATGTCCCACTTCAGTTGACCCTTCATTTAATCCTTCAAGCACTTTGACAAGAGTTGCGGTTGAGTCCAAAGGATTGATTGTGTAATATTTCGCTTCATCTCCAAAATAGAGAAAGTCTGCGTCATTTGATTTGGCAAGCGCGACTCCAAATAATGCTCCAATTTCAAAGTTAGACATGTTTCCATGCTCTCCGGAATCCATTGAGCCAGAGTGGTCAACAACAACAAGAGTTTCTCCGTCAAACTTAGGAACATTTTGAAAGGATGTTTCCAAAGCTTTATTAAGAGCCACATACAAATCTCTTCCTTTGATTCCGTCCTCTTCCAATTGTTTGATTGCTGTCATAAATCTGAATGGAAGGACTAAAGACTTTTTGATAGAAGCCTCATTTGTTAAAGCTTCAAGTGCTAAAGGCAAAACTTCAGGAGACTGCTCAACAATATTTCTAAGATTTCTTAGTAAAGCAAAATAAGGAAGTTTCTTTTCTTTGAGTAATTTTGCCCAAACTTCTTTCTTCATGTCTGCATCTCCCTTGGTTTTTGTCATTTCAACTTCCCAAGTGTTTGCAGCAGGAAGAGTCCCGGTCATAAGAGCTTTAATAGCAGGAGTTTCTTTAGGATGAGTTAAATTAACCAAATCAATTAAAGAAACTTCAGCGCCATCCTTTTTGTATTTGGCCAATTGGTATTCATCAAATCTTGCGAAAGCTTTTGCAAAGCCTTTCTTTAAAGAGTTAGGCTCATTTTTGTTGCCTCTTGAGTAGTAATAGGCAAGAATTTCTGCCATGTCATCAGGTCTATAAACAATCTTGTCAAAGAAATCCTTTGTCCATGTTTCGCCTTTGATTCTTTCTGCAACCTGTCCGGCCACAACATGAGAGATAGACCTCATGCCAAATTTAGTTCTTGCGTAAATTGCAGCTTTAGCAGCAAATTTCTTATCTGGAATTTTATCCATTAACTTGGAGACTTCCTCCATTGATTCATCAGCATCTCTGTAATATTGATTTTTAACAAAAGAGGTTAAAAGAAGGGACACAAGTGCAAGCTTTGGAGATTGCACGAATGCCTCCCCTCCTGCCAAGTTTTCTGTTTTATTTTCAGATTGTTTTGTATTAAATTTCATATTTATAAAAATTAGGGAGAATAATTAAAAAGACTAAAAGCGCTCTAACTACTGAGCTAAGGGCGGTTTGTCCGCCCTGAGAGAATTGCACTCCCGACCTCTCGTTCCAAAAACGAAGTAAGTCTTTTATCGCTACCCTAAATTATTAAAGTTCTAAATTAAGTAGTGGAGGAAAATGAAAAGAGTATAGTTTCTTAAGGCGAAGTAACTCTTATCTCGCTACCACTGAGTTATTTATATAACACTTGCTGTCATGCTGTCAAGTAGGACAAACTATATCACTTTTTGAGGCTAGAACTCATTATTCTTGAAGACAACTGTTAATAATCCAAAGCGATTGCATCCTCTGTTTATGCAGACCATAATTTCTCCGCCATCTCCGGTTATAATATTGACAACTTTTAAATAATTACTACACTCCAAACATCTCATTGTTTTCCTCCAAATAATCTATTACTCAAATATTTTCCAAAGCCTCTTCCAACATAAAATCCAGTTGCCATCATAAATGTAATAAGAAAAAATATAAAACTAAAAATAACTGTGCTAAATACTGCTTCAGGATTCATTTTCTGCCTCCTTTTCTTTGATAAAACTCAATAGGTCATCTGTTGAGAAGTCTTTATTTTGCTTTGAATGAGCTTCCATCCAAACTTCCAGCCACTCAGTCCAAGATTCCCAAGACAAATTCTTCTCTTCTTTTATAATAAACTCCAGAGTTGAATAATCAAGAGTAATTGTTAGAGCCTTTGGATTGCTTTTGACATATTCCTCAAATTCCCATTGAGAAATGGCACTCCAATATTTTCTGAGTCTGTCTTTTAATTTAGCCATACTTTATTTTCTGCCTTGCAGTGTAATAATCAATAGAATTTCCATAAATATGGCTGGAGAGGTCTTTGGCAATTGCATCAACAAAGCTTGCACGCGCTTTTTTGCTTTTATTCATATGGCGAAACTTCTTATATTGCACTCTGTAAGCCTCAAGCTCCTGAGATAACCGGAAATTCACATCCTCAATGTATTTATCCCACCATCCCTCCGGGTCAGAGCCTTGCTGTTGCATATGGACTGATTCATGCGCGTCAAGAGCTGCGTCCACTGTGCCATTGCTGGGATTATAGATTGTATCTCCATAAGTGAAAACAACTTTGTCTTCAGGCTGAATTGCAAATTTAGCTTTGATTTTATCTATATTTGGAGGATTCTCATTCAGTATTTTCATTCATTCTTTAATAGAAACTCAGGATTTATAACTTTAAAGCTCAATCTGCCAAACTTTTCTCCCATATCCTCCTCATGTGGCCTAAAAACCAAACCTTCTGCCCATCCATCTGGATTTATAACAGATTTCCTTGTAGCATAAGCAACCATTTCATCCACTGTTGGGAAAAGCTTGAAGTCTCTCTCAATAATTGGAACTGTTGGAAGGTCTAACTCTTTGAATAGTTGCTCAAATTCCAAGAAAGGAACATATTCTCCATGTGCAAAATCATAAGCATTGAAAAAATAAATAGTCTGTCCCTTAATATTAAGAGTGTTTTTCTGGATTTTTTCTCCAACAATCTCTCCTTGAATAGCAATATTGTCAATTATTCCGGCTGCCCTCATTTTTTCTTCAATTTTCATTTCTCTGGCCACTCTCCAAATCATATTGCCGGGGTCTTCCAGAAAATCAATGTTTCTTGAGCAAGCATGAAATTCATCATTTTTAATAACAAATGTTACTGAGCTTCCATCAACCTTCTCAGTTACATAAAAGGGTTTGTCTGCGTGCTTCTCAAGAGTCCTTGGATAAGCTTGAAGCCTGATTTCATCTGTTTTTGGAATAAAACCGGGGAAATTTCCTCTAATTTTTCCAGCTAATTGGTCATTTGTTGGAGGCTCATATTTGGTAACTCCAAGCATTTCTGTAACATCCATCCCCTCAATAGGCACAATAACAAAATTTGGAATGATACTTATTGGGAAACAGATTCCCTGAGAGATTTGGCCTCTGAGTCTTATTGTTTTGATTCTATATTTTGGAGCAAGAAACTCTGTTTCAGGTCTGGCAGGCAACACGCTGTCAACTTCACAATAAACAACTAGGTCTCCAACTTTAAACTCTCCTTTTTTAACTACAACAGCCCATCCAAGCACAGTTGCTTTTTCAATAGCATCAGCGCCTTCAATTGGCTCTAATTTGAGGATTTTTTGAATACTGGCGAGTTGTCTTTTTACTTCTTCCATATACTTATATTATAATCAACAAGTTGGTCTGTCAATAACTAAAAATCGCCTTCCGCGACTTGCAAACAGGTCAATCCAAGACCTCTCCAAAGGTCAACAACTTGATTTCTGTCATCTAAAACAAAAAGCACATTATATTTCCCTTTAATCTCTGCGTCATAGACCTCTTTTTTAAGAATAAAGTCCTTTCTTTGGTCATCCGGATTTCTTGGCATTAGAATCAAATCATAAGGAATACCATGATTAAGAAGCCAAGCCTCAGTGTGTTCTTTATATTTATTGTTTCTCCCGGAGACTAAGATAATTTTAACCTTTTTAGCATCCGCGTATGCTTCCAGAATGTCAGCAATAGCCTCATTTACTTCATCTTTTAAGAAGTCCCGGTCATAGGGGTTTGCGTCCCCAAATAAAGCAAGAGTCCCATCAATATCGCAAAGGATTGCACTTGGCAAATTCAAATCAACTTCAGGTTTTTCAGCTTTTGGCCTTAGAAACTGATTGTAGTGCTTCATTATTACTTTTTCTCCGACTGAGCTATATCTCAAAAGGTCTTGTTTGATGCAAGTTTCCAAAGGAACATCAGTAAAGTCTTTTATTTCAAACTCAGCCTTCTTTATTTTGGCCATCTCTCTAAGCTGCAATTCGTGTTTAGGATGCAAATTTGTGTCATCAACAATAACACTGAAGCCATGCTCCAGAGCTGACAGAGCTATTGTGTCGCGGAGTAAAACAATAAGATGCTCATTTGCCTTTGACCATTTGCCATCATCAAGCATTGACCTCAACTCATCCTTATTGATTCTCTTAAATTGTCCCGGATGCTTTCTGAGCATTTCTCGCGCCCAAGTGCTTTTTCCGCTTCCCGGAAGCCCTTTGGTCATAATTATTTTCATTCCCAAAAATCCTTTCTAACTTTCAATAAAAACTCATTCACAGGCTCAACATTTGTCTGCTTATCCGGATTCTGTTTGTAAGCCTTCAAAACCTCAGTTTCCCATTTAAAACACTCATTTATTACTTCTCCGGGAGTATAGCGTCCTTCTTTAAAATTGCGGACAGTCTCATAAATTGGCGTTTGTGTAAGGTTTACATTAAAAGTTCCAGTTGAAAGCAATTCATAAGCATTATAAAGAGTCCGGAGATATGCAGCAGCATATTTTGGCGCTCTTTGGTCTTTATTATCAAAGAATTTCTTCCTCTGATTCAATCCGTAACCAATAAAAGCATTTTTCACATCTGCACTATTCCAGATATAAGGGAAAAGCCCTCTTAATTCATCCTGATAAACCCTCATCCCCATAGATGGCTGTGGCAATGTGTCCGCAAGAGGAGCTAGAAAGGTTTCAAGCACTGTTGGATTGCAATGAGTGGCCATATTTAGAAAGTGTCCAATTTCCCAAGAAGTGTCATCATCATTTCCTTCAATCCATGAAGTTGTTTTAAGAGGATTTCCGAGCTTTAAAAGCTCAGATGTGGGAATGACAAATACTCCCCTGTAATCAAAATCTGATTTAGGAGTTGCAAGGCCATGAGCCTGTGAGCCAACAATAGTTTTTAATATTTGATATGGTTTCATATTTCTATTTTAAAAGGCGTTTCGTGCTTAGGTTTAAGCATTCTCCAGATTATTTCTTCATAAGGTTTCTTGTCTAATAGCCTGAAGACAATTGGCACAACTACTCTTTGTTTAGGCTCTATTTTTGACAAAGCGAGAGCCTGAGCCTTCCTGTCTGGCAAGTTCTTGACTACTTCCCAATGCCCAACAGCTAAAGATTCAACCAAATTGTATTCAGCTTCAAGATTATCTTTAGTTTTTTTGACCCAAGCAAAGAACTCATCCGGGACACGCTCCAATAATTCATCCATTGGCTGATGATTTCTGAGTAAATCCCAAATCCTTCGCGCATTGACTCCTGTGATGAGCCTGTGGAGTCTCACATACTCTTCAAACTTAATCTTAAATCTCTGTTTTGAGCTTGGAAAGAATACCGCATAGCCTTCTGAATTTGGTCTCTGCTCTAAATTGGCAAAATCTTTCATCCCATCATATCTTTTGACATGAGTAAATCCTCCGGCTGGCAATGGGTTTAGCTCTTCTCCTGTTTTATTGTCTATGACTGCCAGAAGCACAATGTCTTCCATTCCTCCATAATCAACAACAATCCGATTTTGAGGGTAAATTATCTCAAATAAATAAGTATAATTCCTATTTACTGCTATTTCTGGGAATTTCTCTCTTAGCATCTCCGTCCCCTTTTTCGCTTGGTCTGAAACAAAAGAGCCTCTTGTGGCCAGAGAATATTTCTTGTCAGCATCCAAGTATAAAATCCCAAGAGAGCCATCCATTTTCTCAGTAACAATGAAGTCCTCAGCCGGAATCTGGCCTCCTTGGTCAAGAATTTCCTGCATGTTGAAGAATTTCCTGAATGGCCTTGCCACAACATTTCCAGCGCCATCAAGAATAAGTCCCCGGCATTGAAGAGTTTCTTCATTCCAAACCTTGTCAAATTGCGCTCTTTGCGTGTAATTGTAAATATACAAATCCAAGCTCGGATGCTTCTGGACTGAGATATACTTTTCCTCAATCATTTTTTGTAAATTATTTTTGTCTAACATGTTTTTTAACCTTTCTCTTGGAGACAAAAGGCTTCTTGATTAAGAGAATTTCAACAAGCCTCCTGTCCTTATCCAATGTTTCTAGCGTGAAAATTAGAGGTAAGTAAATCACTTCTTTGCCTCCTTTTCTTTTCCTTTTTTCTGAGACTCAGGCTCTGGATTCTTTACTTCTCTTACAAAAAGTTCCAGTGATACAGGGTCAATCATGGTCTGCATTGAATATCCTTCTTTTGCTTTTCCAATATTGATTCTAGCCTCAATTCTTCTCTGCTCAACTTCTAAGGAATAATTCAACCCTTCAATTGCTGTGTTGAAAAATCCTATTGTTGACATGATTCTTCTGATTCTTTTTTGCTCATCAGCAGAAGTCATAAATCTTTTGACTCCATTTTCTGCTTTCTTTTTTGCTGCTTCTTTTTTAGCTTTTCCCATAGTTTCCTCCTTTCTTTAAAGTCCTCTTAGCTGCACATAGGCAGTTGTATTTTGTTTTTCAGTGTAAGCGCGCCTAACATATCCTTTAACAAGTAAAATTGCCAATGCTGAGTCCACTGCTTCATATCCTATTTTCTGTTCTTTCATAGCCAAAATAATCTCTTTTTTTGGGACAGGGGTTTTCTTAGTCCTGACCCATTCAATGATAAACTGCATAATTATCTCCTGCTGAGCGCTTAATTCATTATAATTTTTGTAAACAGTTTTAGGCATGCTTTCTTATTTCATCAATCGCTTCTGTAAGTTCTTTCATTTGCTCTGCGCTTCCTCCTGCATCCGGATGTGCTGCTTTAGCTCTAGCTCTAAAAGAAGCTTCTGCAACCTCAATGGGAGCATCCGGCATAAGCCCTAAGACCTCATAGGGATTCTTTTTACTGACTCCGCCTCCAAGTTGTAAGTATGCTGATTCCAAGACCTCTGAAAGCCCTCTGACTTCATTTAGGCGCATGTCATGGACTGCCAGATATAAAACTCTCAGATTATCAACTGCTCTTGCCTGTTTT
>ERZ1292637.522-Hain-H14-01um-R3-522-length-21264-cov-7_pt1 | contig 21264 bp, 28 predicted proteins | sample MGYA00564405_ERZ1292637 | MGnify/ENA primary metagenome ERZ1292637 (study PRJEB36523, sample SAMEA6512645) | groundwater metagenome | collected 2019-01-09 | study: AquaDiva: Metagenomics assemblies of 32 groundwater samples | reverse complement strand
GCCCTCAGAATCGCCACTGGAACTGGTCTTGACGTGGTTCACATGCGTCGGGCGCTTGGCGCGGGCGTCCACATCAAGGCGGGTAAGTTGGATCGTGGGGCCCTGGAAATCTGGAGTCATCCCGCGCAGCAATCCGCTTACGAGGCAATGGGATGGAGTCTGAAGCGTTATGAGGGCAAGTCCAAGTCTCTTGATCTGGGCTTTACCAGCCGGGAGTATGAAGGCATCCCCTGGGTGATCGACGTGGATTGCCCCAAGAACCAGATTCATTTTCTGGATTGGTCCACGATGATGAAGTTCACGGCCAAGGAGCTGGGCTTCGATGACAAGAGCGGGAGCATCCTCCGGCAGGTTCCATCCTCGACATCCGGAATCGCCTACACGGATCAGTACGAGGCATATCTGACCGGGCGTTTCAACTATGGCTGCGCCCGGCCAAACAAAAACGCCTTGATTGACACTTTATCTCTACCTACTGGTTTCTGAGGGAGGCACATGGCAACCAGAAATACCTTAGCTCAGGTCGAGGGAGTGAGCGCTCTCTTCGCAAGTATCAACGTGACGGACTCGTCTGGGACGCCAGCCGTCACGGATACGAGCATTCTCGCGCACGCTCCCGACATCACTATCGCCGACAATGGCGTGGGTGACTACACTCTAACTCTCAATCCTTTCCGTGCTCCCCGGGGAATAGCCCACGCCTATGCCTCCAGCAAAACCATCAGCAATATGGCAAGCGTGACGGCGGTAACGTACACGGGGTCCTCTCTAGCCGTCACGGTCAGGAACGAGGACGACGCCTCGGCGGCGACGGATTCAGGTTTCTATCTTCAGGTATGGGCCTTCTAGGGCTAAAAGGAGACAACGATGGGTTCCAGAATTTATTTGAGCGCGGACGTTTCGGATGTCGCGGGCTACCGGACGGCCTATGTGGGAATGCGGAAGCCAGACGTAGGGACGACCACGTCCTCATTTACGACCAACACCACGGCCTCGGGAAATGACATCGAAGTCACGGCGACTGCGGGAGGCACTGCTACTAACTGGATCACGAAACCCTTCCGCGCGGATGTCACGATTGATGGCGTGGTTTATGTCAACATGTGGGGGAATGAGTCTGCGGCGGGGGCAAACGCCAGCTTTGGCATTCGTTTGGCCGAGTATACGACCTCGGAGCAGACCGCCTTTCTGGATGTGGACGATGCCGTAGAGTTGACAACCACGGCGGCTCTGCGAAATCAGATCACGACCGCTCCAACCTCAACGCTAATTGATGCCGGGAACCGCCTCGTGATCGACATGCGGATCATCCCGGTTGGGACAATGGGGGCGGGTGAAACCGCCGTCCTCGTTTTCGAGTCCAACGATGATGATGAGAGTGGAGACTCCTTCATCATGCTCCAGGAGCAGGTGAGAGTTAACGAGGTTCAGAGGGGCGGGGGAACCACCATTAACATGCGATCACGGAGCGTGGGAGCGTATCAGCAAATCATCGGCGACCTGAACGGGCTTCTGGGAGTTATCGTCAACCAGAATGAGGAACTCCGCAACTTGATTGATGATTTGGAATATGAGCGGGACAATAACTAAGAAATACCACCACTTATTTCTTAGAGGAACTCTATGTTTCAGCCCAAGGTTCTCCAACCAACTCCCGAGCCATGGTTCGTGGAAGAGCTGAAAAGACTCGATCCCAACTTACGGGTGGTATGGGGCTATGAACGCTACCTACTGAATCGTTGGACCATAGAACGGCATCTCTCTCCTCGAAGGTACGCGGAGATGTACAAGTCGCTGGATGGACCGCGTTTCGTCAAACAACCCATCTATGAGGCGGAAGTCGTCATCGGCTACAGGGATTTCGACCTAACTCCAGAATGGGAGCATGTAATGTTTGTCGAAGAGGACGAGAAGTTCGCCCCTTTGGATGGGCGGGTTCTTTTGAAGTTGAGACGGACTTATGCTTGGGAACGCTTTCATTCCATCACCCGGGCAAAGTTCGAGAGGCAGGCGGAAATTGACGCTCAAGCGGCGGCTCAAAAGCGGAAGCGTTGTGATGCGGCTTTTGATGAGCTGATGGATCATAAACGGGAGGTGTGGAAACTCCCATTTTCCGGGCAGCCCAAGGCTGTCCTAGCAGGTACGGAGCTATGAATCAATCACCATATTGGGTTGAAATAGTCAACTTAGACCCGCAAATCGTGGAAGATGAAACCCCCTATATCGTCACTAACTTGGGGGTAGCGTATGTGGTGGATCAGTGGGGGAGAATTCATCTCACTCCGAATGGAGAGGTATCCTGATGTCGACAGCATACATCTACAACGGTTTTGACAGAAATGGAGTAGTTCTTAAGTATGCTGGAGTCCCTTTCTACCTGCCCTATGGAGAGACCGTGGCTATCCCGGACTGGACTCTGCGGGAAGTTGATGAACCAGCTTCCGCTGGAGGAGCCACGACAGGCCCAACTACCTTGATCTACAAGGACATTTTAGTAAACGGGATGAGGGTAGCGCAAGAGCTGACGGAGAAGGGTGACTTCATCTGGAAGGACAGAGGTATCAGGATCGTGGAAGGCTCGGCTACGGGAAAGCGGATATTCGCTCACGCGGGCACGGCATCTTACGCTTCCCCTCAAGCAGTGCAACCCTGCCCTATTGATGGTTCTCCCTGCTGGATGCTTCATGTGGACGTGGCGGAGAGGAAAGCCACGAAAGCGGAGGCCGCCATCGCCGAAGCCGCCGCCCACGCTTTCAAGACCCAAATGATAAATGTCTACTTCCAGAGTAAACGGGAGCGGATGTCTGGCGGGCATGGGCGGTTACTGCCCGACATAGCCACGAGAGCCTTCATGGAGGAGCTCGGAGTAGAGGATATTGATGACATCTCCACCCATAAAAAGTCCACTGGTATCGACCCCGACCTCATCGTCGCGGCTCTAGCGGCGGCCACCAAAACAGCCCTGGAGGCGGGCGCGGTGGCAATGGCGGATCGTATTTATCAACGTCCTCGGCTGGTGAAGCGAAAGAGGAATCATGGTCCTGGAAATGATGCTGGAGCGGTTGCGGTTGAGGACGAAAAAGAGGGATGATTACTACCTCCTTGGGGAACTCAACGCGGCGAAGGATTGGGCATGGAACAGGATTTTCCTGCTCAATAAGGACCTCCTCATAACCCATGACACGGAGGTTACGCCCTCTACAACGGTAGTCACCCGCAACTATGACCTAGCCGCGAACGTCACCGGCGTCCTTTACGCCATCAAGATGCTGTGGGTCCGTTTCACATCCGAAACGGACTTCTCCCCCGTCCGGTTCGCGGATTCCTCCGACCCAATATTTACCTATTACGACCGCTACCAAACAGACTCCACGGAGTCTTCCTCGAACCATCCGGTTTACGTGGACGTCCGCAACTTTGACCAAGTTCGCTTTGCTCCTCCCCTGCCCGCTAGTACCGAGGTGAGAGTGGATTTCATTCGCCGTCCGCCGGACTTTTCCCTTGACTCCAACGCTGATCTGGATGCCGGGGATGATGTTCCCGAACCTACCCATGAGGCTATCGTGGATAAAGCGACGGGGCAGATTTTCAATTTGCTCGATGATGACCGAGATGCGTATTGGGAAGGCCAAGCGGAAGCGAAATTAATTCAAGCGATGAATGTCCTTCGGGACAGGCAACTTGCCGCTCCAGAGAGGACAAAGCCCTACAGACGCCGCGCTCGAAGGTGGCTTTAGGAGGGAGGTATGAATGCCGTTGACAAAATCAGGCCGGAGGATATTGGGGAGCATGAAACGCCGTTACGGAGGGAAGAAGGGGGAGGGCGTCTTTTATGCCTCGATGGCCAAGGGGACCTTGGCCAGGGAGAAGATGGAACAGATGAAACGCCTCAAGAAACGGTAGTCGTTCCCGCGAAAAGGGTAGACATCGTTGTCGCGTGGAACAACCTCCGGCTAAGGTCCAACCTTTACCGCGAGATGGCGCTAAGGCTCCAAAAGGACGGAAAGCTGGTGGAATCCGCCTATCAATGCGGGCGCTTTGATGGCGTGCGAGAAGCTCTGCTGGAGTTGATAGGAGAATGAGATGGCGATTCGGCGACGAAGAACAACGACGATCCTGGACTGGAAGGGACTCAACTCCTTTGACGATCAAGAAAACACGCTTCCCGATACGTGGTTTGAGTCCATTAATTGCGTTGTTTCTCCCACGGGCTCGGCAACGGCTCTCCGCTCTCCAGCAAACTTCAACAACGCCCTGACAACCACGAATCCCATCCTCTCCGCGTTCGACTACGACCGCAATGCCGGGAACCTCATCCTCTTCGACATCGACCTTGGGGGCGGGGGAGCCACTGTTGCCACCTACTCCACGACCGGAACCACGAATACCTCCGAGCGGACGGGTCAAACCGACGGTTCCCGCTTTAAATCCCTGACTGTCAACGATGTCTGTTACCGCTTGAATGGGGATGTGTTTATCCAGATGGACACCTCCACCAACTTCTACGCAAATGGCATCACGAGGCCCGCGTCCGCGCCCACGGCGTCTATTGTGGCGGGAGGGGCTGGGGCACTCACGACGGGTATAACCGCGTCCTATGCCTATAGGAACTCCGTGACGGGGCATATCAGCCGCATGTCCGCTGCCTCGGGTAGCTCCGGCGCTACCTCTGGCGGGAACAACACCCTCCGCATAGCCGTTACAGCCTCTTCGGAAACCGGCGTGGATGGCATTGTTTTGTTCCTAACAGAGGACGGAGGGACTGTTCGCTATCTACGAACAGATTCCGCAGGAGACCCGGTTGTGAGCGGCAATACGACTGGAAATATCGACATTGCCGTTAACGTGATCTATAGGGATACGCTCACGCCCGAGACGGATTTTAATAACGCTCCTCCGACGACGGCGTTTTTCATGTTCCGTTGGAGGGATCGGATTTGTTTGTGCGATTTTCGTGGCGCAACCACGCGCCAGCAGATTCAATACAACGGCTACGAGAGCTGCTACTACGGAATCCCCTGGGAGAGCTGGCCCTCCCTCAACATTATTAACATCCCCAATAAGGGAGACGCTGTCCGGGGAGGCATCGAGACCCCTCAGGGGGCGCTCATTCTTGGGGAACAAGATGCCTACCTGTTGTCGGGATACCCGACGGATAAAGTAAGCTCTCCCGAGGCGACCGTGAGCGTCACCGAGCACCTTGAGCAGCTTGGGTGGCAGCTGGGGACCCGTTCTCCCTACACCATTGCCAACAGCCCTTTCGGAACCTTCTGGTTGGATCAGAATAAGCGGATTCAACTCTGGTCATGGGCGGGCCTTCCCATGGAGGTAGGTCTGCCCATGAAGTCGGATTTAAACAACATCCAAGACACGGACGCCGCCCGGAACATGGCGGAGGCTGTTTGGTATCAGCACGGCGAAGACGGCGGGATGTTCGTGCTCACCGCATCCACCACGGGATCGACCAACAACCGCCTCTTCTTCATCACCGTCTACAAGGACCCAGCCACGGGGGAGATGGTCTTTGCGCCTTCGGTATCGGACATCGCGGCGCAATGTTTGTGCGTGGCGGACGTGGCGGGAACGAAGCGGCTCTTCATCGGAATCGTGGATCGGCTGAGGGAAATTGGTGATTTGAATCTGGCTGGGGCGGGATGGGGCGCTTCCCAAGAGCGTTACTTCAGCATCATAGCCGGGAACGAGGTAACGGAATTCGCTCATATTCACTCCATCAGCTTTGACTCGGGACAGGATGATATTGGAGTATGGGTCTCGGACGCGAACACGACCAACACGGAAGTCCTCGATGTTTTCCAGGAAGAGGGAACATATTTTGCTCTCGTGGACGCCTATGGAACCGCGAAACGGATTCGTTTCGTGTTCCCCGCTAGCGACACTGTTCGGCGGGATGTTCGCAATTTGCGGATAAACTACAGTCTGAAACGGAGAAGCATCTGATGGTGATTAGTTACCAGGAGTCGTAAGGATTGAAATGGTGATAAATCACGAAGGAGCCTCTGATGAGTATTGATGCCGTGATGTCCATGATTTTCGTGATGGCGCTGTTGCTTGGCGTGGCGCTTGGGAGACTGCGATGATGGACGCGCTTTTTGGTCTCATCCTCTTTGTGGGGATTATCGCGATCTTCACCGCTACCGTGACGTGGCTGGTCGAGGGCGTCTGGAGGAGACGATGATTCTCATTTTCGCCCTGTTGATGGTAGCCGTTTTCGTATTGGCCGGAGTAACGATTCTGGGGATGCTGAAAAAAGATGATTGATTGGATGACGGCGCTCATTGTGGCGGTGTTTGCGTTCATGCTGGGGATTTGGACCGGCATCAGCCTGGAGCCAAAGGACGATGACTGATGCCACTGATCCATAAAAGGAGGCCGTTCCTCCCGCAACTCCCACCGAACATCCCGGTGGAGTTACGAAGGTTTCTCGTCGCGGTCGCGCAAAAGCTGGAAGAACTCGTCGTCGATCCCGATCCTCCGGCTCAGGTGACGAACGTTACCGCGACCAAGAACAACCTCGGGATTCTGCTGGAGTGGGACGAGGCTCTGAAGGCGCATCGTTATCGGGTTTACCGGAATGTGACGACGACGTTTGCCGCGACGACGACTTCCTCTGGAGCCTCGATCATCGGCGAACTCGCGGGAAGGCGCAACACTAGCTTCATCGACACCGCCGATCAGCTCAACACGAACCAAACCCGTTACTATTGGATATCCGCTGTTAGTGAGTCCAACCAAGAGGGGCCGATCTCCGGCATGGTCTCCTCGACGAACTTCGCGTCCTCGTCCGCTGGCGCGGCTGCTGGGGTGGACGCGGTTGCGTCTGGGTCTCAATCCGCAGCCTACGGACAGAGCGCGACCGCCTCGGGTTTGAATAGTGTCTCCGTTGGATACCTGTCAATTGCATCTGGCTCCTACACTGTCTCCATCGGCCAAGCAGCGGAAGCAACAGCCGAGAGCGGAACCGCCGTGGGCATGGGAGCACAAGCAGACGCTCTTGACAGCATCTCTATCGGCAGAGTCGCCAATATCCAGCACGCAACTTCGATTGGCTTGGGCAGAGCCGCAACCTCGACAGCCACGAACCAGTTTGTCGTTGGTGGGAGCGGCGCGGCTATCTCCACGATCTACGTCGGGAATGGAGTTACCAATGCCTCTCCCCAAGCATTGACCTTCAATGTTACGGGCGGGACTGGAACTAACATCGCTGGAGCAAACTTCACCCTGGCGGGGGGTATCTCAACAGGAAACGCCTCCGGGGGGAGCCTCCTCTTCCAAACCTCCTCCTCCGGGGCATCTGGAACCGGATCAAATTCCCTCGCGACACGCCTCACTATCAACGCGACGGGAAATTGCTTGGTTGCGATGGGGACTTCAACCGGGACGGCTCCCATCGGAGGGGTAGCGAATATCAATGTTACCGCCGTGGGCAATGTGGGAGTCGGCGAGGATGATTTGATCTCTTACACACTTCCGGCGAATGCGTTGAGTTCGGATGGGAAAGCGGTTCGAGTCCGTGCTTGGGGCACGGCAGCCAACAACGCGAATGCCAAGACAGTCAAACTCTACTTTGGGGCAACCGCCATCTTGACGACTTCGTTGACGGTCTCGGTCGCGGATTCGTGGTGGGTCGAAGGTCTTGTCATCCGTACAGGGTCTAGCACTCAAGACACCGTGGCCCGGCTTGAGGAGACTGGCTCTAACACGATGGACATGGAAGTCAGCACGGCGGCGATCACCGATACGGCAACGATCGTGATAAAGCTGACCGGAGAAGCGACCTCTAATAATGACATCGTGAACGAGGGTCTCCTGGTGGAGATGTTGAATTGACCACCCCAATAGGTAGTGGTAGGATGGGATGGGAGACGGAGGTTGTATGTTGTTTGCACCAGCGGTGGGTTTGGGAGCGGGGCCAGTCGCGGCGGGTGTTATCACAGCCGCCACTCTAGCAAAGATGCTATGGGATAGGTTTAGGCGAAAGAAACAGAAGTCCCAGCCTCTAGGAGGCGACCCTAGCGATCCAGATTGGCAGGGGCCTATTCAAAGTCAAACACCCGAAACTCAAAGCTGGTTGGGCAAGAACGCCCCCTGGATAGCCTCGGCGGGGACGGGGCTTGCTGGAGCCGTTTTGGGAGCCAGGGAGCAGGGCAAGGCCAATCAAGCCTCTCAACAGGGAACCGAGCTAAGGGATCGACTTGCCAGAGAAGAGCAGGCACGGAGGGAGATGTACACCTCTCTCATTCTTCCGTCGATTGCCCAGGGGCTAGACCTGCGTAACCCTCAGGTGTTGGGAGCGTTGAAGGAACGTCTGGATACCAATCCAGCATTTGGGGGAGCGCCTGCTCCGAGCGTGACCGCCACGACAGCCACTCCCAGACCACCTTATATGCCGGAGACCGAGGAAGAGCGCCGTCAGCGCCTAATGGAGATGATTGGATGAGTATTCAAGGAGCCATTTTAAACGCCCTTCGCAGGGGACTAATCACCCAGGAAGACGCAACAGCTTTATTCCAGAATGCCGGAGGCGTCACTGGAAAACTTAGCCCACGCCAGATAGAGGCTTGGAATGGAATCACGGCTAGAGAGCCAGGAGCGGTTAAGATCGAGTCTAGGGAGGCTGGCTCCATCGACGCTGGAAAGAGCCAGACTAAGCAGACGTTCACCGAGGGGCCAATTCCCGTGGGTCCTGGGGGACCGACGGGGACGCAGACAACAACCCAAACTCCCACAACTCCAGCGCCCACCGGGGGTCCAACGGCAACCCAAGAGGGTCAGCCCATGCCTAAATGGGTAGACCCAAATCCTGGACGTGTGCTCACTCCCGAGGAAAAGGCCCGCATCGAGAAAGGGTGGATGGAGGGCATGCCCGATAAGGACGCTCCTCCTGGAGGGTGGAAGCCTCCGTCACAGCCTCAATTACCGGACACGCGCGGGCAAATCTCTCAAGCTGATCTGAATGCGCTGGGGAAAGGGGGAAGCCCTTCAGGGCAGGCCAGCCCTATTCCCATGGGACAGCCTCAAGTTCAGCCTCCAACAACACCCCCTCCATCGGCTCCAGCGTCCACCGGAGGAATATTTGCTCCAGATGACCCCCTAGCTCAGTTTGGGATAACGCCGGAAGTTCGTCAAACGCTTATGAGGATGGGGGTTCCCGATTCAATAATGCAGAACCCCGATGCCTTGAAACAGTATATCGCCAGTCATCCTCAAATTCAGTCACAGCTTGGACCAGACGTGGTTAATTGGGCAAAAGGGGCGATTCCATCCACCCCTCAAACGAGTTCAGGAGGGGTGCAGGGGCCGCCAACAAATCAGCCCCCCCAGACTACTCCATTCGGCTATACACCCCCTGGAGGCCCACCGAGTCCGCCGGGACCCTCTGGGACGCCTCCACGGCCAGGACCGCCGGGCGGGCCGCCCCTGGGACTAAATCCGTTTCAGCAGTCGATCTTTGGAGGGATCACGGCAGGCTCCACGAATATGCGGGGGGACATCGACACCGCCCTCCAAAGGGGGCAGATTTCGCCAGAGGACGCCGCCGCCCTTCAAACTCATGCGACAACCCCAGGAGCAGGGGGGATGTCTCCTTGGCAACAGGAGATGTTTTCCGGGATTACCGCCAATTCCACCGATATGTCGGGAGATATCGATAACGCCCTACGTCTAGGAAAAATTACTCCCGAAGACGCGGCTACTTTTCAGCGGCAAGCCAAGGCTGGAGGAAGGCATAACATCCCCAAGGTAGACACAACGGACCCGGTGGAAGACGATCTCCCACCACCCGGGGCGACTCCGCCCGGTGGCTATGTTCCTCCTCCGGGAGGCCCACCGTTTCCAGTCACGCCACCCGGATTGCCGCCCGGTCTCGTGCAAAATGTTCCCCCAGGGGGGTTTCCTCCAGGAGCGGGACCGCAACCTACTCCACCACCCACGCAAGGGACGATTGACCCAACTATACCGCCGTCTCCTCCGGGGCCACCGTTTCCTCAGCAGCCGCCCCCACCCGGGACGCCGGGAACAGCGGGAGGACCACCATCTCCGCCCATTGGGGGACCACCACCACCTGGGGCGACTCCTTCGGAGGGATTGGATGAAGACCTCTTCAAGCAGCTATTTGGATTAGGCGAGATTGGACAAATCGGGGATGTTGATCTTGGAGAGACGCCCCAGCTTTCAGGCGACTTTTCTCCGGGCTTCGACAAGAGCTATTGGGGATTCTTGGGTGATATGCAAGGGGGTATTGGCAGGAATTGGGATGAGGCGCAATACCAGAATCTGGATACGGCTCAGATAGACCGGACGGGAGTCCCTCAACCCGGGGCGGCTCGGATGAAGGCTTCCACCCCGCAAGGATTCGAACAGTTGAACTTTCTGTTGAGTGGACAGGGCTTCCGTCCCGATGTCATGTCTAAACTCCGCGCGACCGCCATTGACGATATCTCAGGGGGTGGCGTTAGTCGGATGTCCCAAGCGAAGCGGGCGCTTGGTCAAGCTGGAATGAGTCAGAGCGGGGCCGCCCCCGCGCTCCAAGAGCAAATTGCTCGGGAGACAACACAGGAGCAGGGACGCGCCTTGAACCAGATCGATATAGGGAATGCCGAGCGGGGGTTGGAAAACCTGCGGATGGGCGCGGGAATGGAGAGTGGCAGGAGGGCGCTGGGGGCGCAACTCGAAACGACGGCTGGAATGAGCAATATGCAGCAAGCGAATATGATGGCTCTCCAGAACGCCTCTAATATGCTAACCGCCATGAGAGACAACATGCAGGCTCAAAATACCTCTAATCTAACGAAGTTTGGAGCGGAGACGGCTCGAAGGCAGAGTAAGGCGCAAGATCAATCTCAAGCTCTTCAGAGCGGACAGCAGCAATACCTTGGCGGAAAAATCTCCAAGGATATCGGGGCGGAATCCGCCAATGCCGCGAATACGATCGGGCAGAATCTCAACAGAGCGCAGCTTAAGCGCCAAAAGGACATGTTCAACGTGGGAACCAAGGAGAATCGGTGGGGTGGCTCCATGAACGCGGCCATGGGACTCGTCACTGGACAGAATCCAGGAAGCTACTACCAGGGTAACGCGGGGGGGTATCAGCCAAATATGATCCTCCCCAAGAGTCTCCTCGATATCGCCGGGAGTATCGCCAATCGTCAGGTTCTAGGAGGGAAATGATGGCTCAGCGTTTTGGCCACGACGACATGGAGCTTCTGGAAAGGTTGAAGAAAATCAAGGAGCCGCAGAGCACTCCAAGTAGAATTGAGTCCCCGGATGATCCATTACTTATCGAAGCTGTCCAGAGATACAAAGCCGAGACCGCTCCCAGACCTCCCGAGCACTGGATAAAGAGCGCGATTAGAGGGCTTGTGCTTCCCGGAGGAGGTTACAAGGAAGAAGCTGAAATGAGACAGCAGCGGGAGGAAAAAGCCTTCAACAGAGTCATAGCCCTAAAGACGGCGGGCATGGCGGAGCGGCAAGAGCGGGGCGCGGAAGCGGAACGCGGCCAAAGAGCGGAGATGTTCCCGCTCCAAATGGAGTCTCTCAGGGGAGAGATTGCTGGACGAAAAGCCACGACGGCTGGACAGACAGCGGCGAACAAGCTCCAGGAAATCAATCTGAAGTGGGCAGACTCTCGGTCTGCCGCCGACTTGGGGAAGGTCATCTCGGAAGCGGAGGAGAATGCGGCCAATGCCAAGAAGCTGCACCAAGACGCTCTTCATGCTGGAGATGATTTGGCCGCTCGAGCAGCGGCGACGAAAGCGTCAATGTATGGTCATCTCATCCAAAAAATGAAGCTGGATTTCGACAAGCGCCAATATGAAGAAGTTGGAAAGGCCGAGTCCCAATCCAGAACTGATAAGAACGCCGCCGACGCCGCTTTCCAAAAGGCGCGTCAGGCGACTGGCGGGGTGGTTACAATGGAGACTATCCCCAACTTCATTTACCAGTTGCGGCAGGGGGGCGCGGAGGATGCGGATATTCAGAGTATTTTGGATAGGTTTATCAGCGAGGGGGCGCTTCCCCCCGAGGCTAGAAGGCTATTAGGGAAGAGCTGGAAGGATTTGATACCTGATTTAGGCAATCCCACGGATTGGCTCAAACCTCCGGGTTTAGGCAAACCTCCAGGCCTTGAGCGAACTAAGCGTCCCGACAAACACCTACGCATCGACGAACGGACTGGAAAAATAATCAAGTGAAGATAATTGTTCACATTGGAGAGCGGACTTTGGAGTTCCCCGATGACACCCCAGACGATGTCATCGAAGCCACCGCCAAACAGTACATTGGGATGAACAAGAAGCCCGATGCGTCCATGACAACCCCAAAAACCGGGTCGGGATTGGCGGGAATGCAAAAGGCATTGGCGGAAGGGGGACTGCCAACAATTCCCCAGCGGGGCGAGGACCCAATAACCTACGCTCTCCAGAACGCCTTGCCAATCATGGGAATCTTAGGCGGCATGAGAGGATTGTTAGGCAAGGGTAGGGCGCTTCTCCCGGCGGCTAAAACGGTGGCTGAAATGAAAATGGGACCACGGATGTTGAACGTCCGGGGTCAGGCGGTAGAGGCTTCCAAGGAAGCCCTGCTCCCCCGAGGCGTCTCCAAGCCGGTTGGGGAGCCGTCCTCGTATGGGAACGTGAATCCGAGAGGAATCAACATTCCGCTCGGGAAACCCGCCGAGAGGGCGCTCAACCTCAAGGAAAAAGCTACTCCATGGCTATCGCCGCCTCCATTAAAGCCGCTAGGCGCGGCGGCTAAAAAACCGCTTAAAGTAGCGGGAGGAGAGCTGGATAGGGTTCCTGTCAAATCCTCCAATATTCGATCTATTGGCTACAACAGGGCATCGAAAATGATGGAGGTGGAGTTCAACTCAGGCGGGATTTATCAGTACCAGAATGTGACTCCCCGGGAGTTTAAGTACATTAAGGCGGAGACTCCCTCGGCTGGAAAGTATTTCCGTAAGAAGTTCCGGGAGAAGACGCCTTTTCGGAAGTGGGGAGAAGCAGGCTATCCAGAGGAGTGGACTCAACCTCCCCGAGACCCCGAGGCCGGTTTCATTGGCATGGCCCCCTTTGACTTCAGGGGGATAAAACAGATCGGACACGGGTTAGGGCAAACGGTCGAGGATGCTATCGTGCCCATGGAGCAAATCCTCAAGGAGCATGGACTAGAGCGTCTCGTGGACCCCATCGAGATTGCCCAACGTAGGGTCGCGGAGACCATTGCTTCCGGGACGCCACGCTCGACGGCCATGACACGTCATCTCAGTCCAGCGTTGCGGCAGGTTCGCGTCCGAGCCAACAAAATGGACCTTGATGATGACACGAAGAAGCTGGTTAAGCAGTTTTTAGAGGGAGTCGTGGGAGTCTCCCGGAGCCGGGAGGGGGCTAAGGATGTAGGCAAGCTGGTGGCGAAGGGCATCTATGGTTCTCTTCTGGGGCTGCATCCAGATACCTTTGTCCTGAACCTGCTCCAAATTGGAAACACCGCCGTAAGGCAGGGTTTTGGCAAAACAGGGGCGGCAATGGCCCGACTAGCCACCCCCTCGGGCAGGGAGCTAGTCCGGAGAGGCGGAGTTACCGTGGGCGCGCCTGGAATGGCGGTCGAGGCCGAGAGCACGCTGCAAAAAGTGATTCAGAGTCCCCTGAGAGCGTCTGAATACCTAGATAGAGGGACCGCTTATTTAGCCGCGTTGAGGGAGAAGGCTCCTAAACTCGGAAGACTATCGAAGGACGAGGCCCAGCGTCATCATGCTTGGCTAGAGACGAAGGCCACGCAGTTTCAGTATCAAGGCTCCCCAATCAAAAGTATCGAGGCGGCGAAGGAGCTGCCATTTGGATCGGCGTCGGCGGCCTTTATGAACTATCCAGCAAGGCAGCTCAACTTCATTAGGACCATCACGAAGGAGGCTTTCCAGGGGAAGCCCCAGAGCAGGCAACGTTTCGCCCGGATGGTGCTCATCATGGGAGCCGAGGCTTACGGGGGAAAGCAAGTGCTGGATCATCCAGAGTACCTGTTCCCGATACTCAGGCTTGCCGGGGTTCCGGCAAAGGAGCTGGAGAGGGCTGGAATGTACATTCTCAGGCAGGCTTTGGGAGAAGGGGAAGAATGGGAGGACGTACCATGGACCATGCTCAAGGGCGCGGCTAAATTCACGATCCCTGGACGCAGGGCGTTCGAGGATTACGTGGTTCCGGCTCTGGCTCCGGGTCCATCAGAGAAGCTGAAGAAGCTGCAAGGATTGAAGCGGATGAAGTCTCTAGGGAGTCCCTAATGCCACGCTTCTCATACCGACAAGGGCAGCGTAACGTAGGTCTCATTGTGAAGCATCCCGACGACGAGACGGAGTATCAAATAGATTGGGCGGATGGCATTCTCACTGGCGACAGCGTATCCACGGTGACTTCAACGTCGGTCAACTCATCGAATACCTCCGCCGATACGGTGCTTTTGGACTCCACCACCAACAGTGGCACGATCACTAGGGTACGGACGCTGACGGGAGGGACATCCGGGACGGCTGCGGCAACCGAGAATGCCCGCTTCAAGATCACGACGCTTGCCACGCTGACGGATGGGGGAGAGCTACGCTTCCAGGTTTACCTCATCATCAGGGGAGGAGGGACGTATGGACCCGTGGCCTGAAGCTGTCCTAGCCGCCATACTTGGTCTTGCAATCTGGGGCGTCAAAAGCCGCTTCGATGGGATCGACAATCTTATCCAGAATCACCTGATGCACCGCATGGACGTTTTGGAGGAGCGTTTCAATGAGCTTCTTGCGGAACTACGTAAACGTTCCCGACCGTCATGACTACCGCGACTCGGCTGTGATGACCTGCGAGGGCGTTAGCCCGAGCGGCACCGAAGGTGCCTATGCTCCGTGTTAAAGGCGGGGTGAGGTTCGAGGCCTTGAGGAGGGAGGTTCTATGGATGCTCCCTTACGCGGACGCTATTTATGGAGGTTTTGGTCACGATGCCATCGTGACATCCGCTAATGACGGGGTTCACTCCCCTGGGTCTCTTCACTATGCCAATCTAGCCTTGGATTTCAGGATCAAGCATGTTCCTAAGGAGCAGTGGGTAAGGATTTCGGAGATGCTTGCGCACGCGCTCGGGGATGGGTATGATGTTTTACTGGAGTCGCCGGAGACGGAGAACGCTCATATTCACGTGGAGTGGGACCCATGATCCTAGGCGGACAAGATGACGGTGGTGGCGCGAAGCGAGGGCGTCAGCCCGAGCAGCCGCGAAGCGGCTCTCTTGTCAAGAGTCCTTATTCGGTGCTGGAAGGAAGGCCGTTATGGGTTCAGCAAGGTACTGGTAGGACGGCTCTCTTTATCCACGACAACAATTATCTGCAACAGAAGCGTGAGTGGATGGAGTTGTTGAAAAGGACGCATCCCGACACGGCTCCGGGGGTGGGGCCTTCCACGTTCCAGCAAGTGCTGAAGGGCTATCGCTCTTGGGAGGGCAGGCAAACTAAGTTCTACGGTAACTTGGGCACGGAGAAGCCCAGGTTAGGGCAATTAAGGCGTGTTCCCAACGAGGTTGAGATAGAATCTCCACTGAAAACGTTGGCTAGGTTGAGGAAGACGAAACCAGGGACGTATCCTGGTGGAAAAGGAGCATTATGAGGTCATTTTTACGCAGGCTGAGCAGGAATGCCTTGGGGCTGGGGGTGGCTATCGGAGCCGATCTAGTCCTGCATTCCGTGGGGATGGCTCCGCGCTTCTTGGGGTTGCCGCTCTCCCTGATAGCGGCCCCTATTTTGAACGCGGCGGCGAGATGGGGCAGGGAGAATGTGGATAAGCCCCTAATCAACGGCATCTGCAAGGTGCTCTAAATGCGGTATCTCCGATTGGAGATTCCGGGCACCTGTCTCAATCTCTATCCTATCGTGTGCTGGCACATTGGCGCGCGCCAATCCTCTCTCCCGTTCATCCAGAAAGTCATTAAGACTATTGCTTCCGATCCACACGGCAGGTGGATTTACATGGGAGACGCGGGGGAATGCGTGCTCAAGTCTTCCAAGGGCAGCGTCTACGAGCAGTTGATTCCTCCTGGAGGGCAACTCAAGGTTGCCACTGAACTTCTGATGCCTATTAGGAAGCAGGGGCTATTTGGCATTCGTGGCAACCACGGGAACCGGATTGACAAGGAGACGGGGATGGGCTGGGATGAAACTTTCTGCACGCTTCTTGGGATTCCCTACATGGGAATCGAGGCGTTGGTGCAGTTGCAATTCTCCACGACAGGGCGTAAAGCACTTTCGGTAAGTCTTTACGCACATCACGGAAGGGCCACGGCCACCACCCCCGGAGGTAAGATGAACGCGGCGCATAAACCGGAGTCCTTGGTGGCGGCGGACATTATCCTCACTGGACACACTCATGTGGCGGGAGAGGCATGGCCCTCGAAGTTGATGGCTTATTTACATCCCCGGAAGAGGGAGATTCAGTGGATGCGGATGAGGTCGTTCGTCTGCGGGTCGGCGTATGATAGCCGGATCGAGGGCTATGCAACGGAGGCTATGCTCCCTCCCCTAATGCCGGAGCATTTAAGGATCAAGATCAAGGTATGGCAGCCGCATGGAGGAAAGCCGCTTTTCCTGGGCGTGACTTATGACAAGATCGAGTTGGAAAGTTGTCCTCCCTAGAACGGCTTATAACGCTTTCAGGGAGACTTGCTTTCAGGTATATCCGAAAGAGCATCTGAGCGTTTTGGCGGGGACAGTGGAAGATGCTGTTGTAGTAGTTACGGATTTTCTCGGGTTGCGTCACACACATCCAGATAAGAACACCATTGACTATGGAGAGGATGATCTGGCTTCGGTCAAAATGCGGGCGGTACGCCAAGGGAAGCGCTTTGTTGGGACCATTCATTCGCATCCAGGGGCCGGTGCTTGTTCCCATCCATCAAAGCGGGACATGTTGAGCGGCGTGGCCGATGGGGAATTAGTCATGGGTATTCTTTATGTGTGGAGAGACAAGAGATTTCACTCCACGCTGGAGTTCTTCGAGCCACGGCCGCCTATCAAAATTTCTTTCCGGTAGAGAATTTCCAGATTCTTTGAACCCTGTCCGCCTGCAAGGCAAGGCTACGCATCATCCACGGGAGATTTGCCGTTTCCGCGTAGTTGATGGCATCGAGCAGTTCATCGAAAAGCTCTATTAGAGGGTCGCCTTGGAAGGGATCATTCTCGCTCTCGCGGTAGTTCTTGATTCCTTCCAGCCACTTCTGTTTTCGAGCCTCCACCACCGGCATTTTGATTCTCGCCTCTTTTTCCATGATTTCCTCGATGGCCCAATCACCCCAAGCCATAAGCCAGAAAACATCCTCAGTTGTTGACCAGGATAGGCTGTCTCCCATCAGGGCTTGCCGCAGGTGGCGTTGGGTTAGGTTCATCTTCAATTTCCTTTATGCCCCAGACCCGCTCAAAGCCGCACTCGGCGCAACCCCATACCTCGACAGTGCAGCGCAGGTTATAAGTTTTGGGGCGGGTGGGGTAAATGATGGCGAAGTCGAGGAAAGCGCGGACAATGAGGCCGCGCCTGAAAAAGCGCCTGCTAGTATGGCAAGCCCCACACCAGAGTAGCGGGTGCTCTTCTGGTTCGTTGCCGATCCTGAAGCGTTCCCGAACCAGCACGTCGTATTTGCACATGCAGATGCGTTTGTCGCCCAAACCCCTGTCGAGTTTCTCTCCGCCGCAACGTTTGCAAGGAGGTAGTTTAGTCATCGAGGAACCACATTTTGCGTGGTTACAGTGACTACGGTAACCACGCCATTCCGGGTTAGGGTTAGTTCGACGGTTTCCTTGACAAGGGGCAGCCTTAGACTGGTGTCTGTCCCCATGCGAATATTCTCGCTGTTCCAGTTGTCCCAAATAAAGCCGCCTAAATCTGTTGTGGAGCCGGATGTGGAGCCAGATGTGATTGTTTTCTTTTTCTTCATGCCAAGTTGTCTCCTACTTTAATAGCGACGTTGATGACTAGTCCGCCTAATTCCGGGATGGGTCTTTCCATTACTTCACGTACACGGGAGGTCAGAGGCTCCACGAGAGCCTCTGGCGTATCGAAGACAAGTTCATCGTGAATCTGCCAAACCATGTAGGAGCCGCATAAAGGGTCGGCATCCAGGGTTAGCATTGCTTCCTTGATGATGGCGGCGGCGGTGGATTGCGGGAGCTGAGCGATGGCGGCGGGGCCGTCCTCGTTAACATCCCAGAACCAGCGAATGTAGCCAAAGGGGTTGACGAGGTGGTTTTGGGCGAGGGCTTGAATGACGGTCCTGTTCTGCCAATCCGTGACGCCCTTGAAGAGACTCTTGATGAAGGCATGAAGTTGCTTGGCTTCTTTCCGATTTTCAAACATGCCAGGATTCACGGAGAAGAGTTTCTCTGGCCCAAGGCCGTAGTTTATGCCATGTACGGCTCTCCTGAGCTTCTTGTAAAGAGAATTATGAGTCTCTTTAACTTGCCGCAGGAAGGGAACGATCTCGGGAGAGTCCAAGGGAGGAATCATTAACTCAAGCCACTTGGCGGTCACGAAGGCGTGGACTCCGAGAAGGGCGAGATGTTGGTATTCAACGTCTCCCGCGAAGTATCCCGTTAAGACGGCTTCAATGCCGCGATAATCCGCTCGGACTAGCTTACACCCCGGGGATGCCTTGATGACACGGCGGAAGCGCATGGCAAGAGGGTCGTCTTCACTCGCTGGGATGTTTTGAACGTTGGGGTGGATGCTGCTGAGACGTTGGGTAGCGGGGGCAAGGGTGAATTTGGTGTGGACCTTGCCATCCGCGCCAATAGGCCAATTTACGTAAGTAGAAAGAATTTTTCCCACCTCTCGATATTCAAGGATGGTTTGGTAAATGGGATCCCGGTAACGGTTCATGAGGATTTGGATGTACTTTTCCTCGGTTGAGGAAAGGAGCTTCTTGGAATCCGTGAGGGTATGTTGCCAGAATGTGGCATAGGCTCTTATCTGTTTTGGGGACCCAGCCAGGAAAGGTAGGGATTTGCACCAACGGGTCTGCCCATCAAACTCCTTCTGGATCAGGCCTTCAGTTGCCTTTGGAGTACGTTTGTATCCGGATGCGGGGTGGAAGGCCTTTAGCTCTTCCGGCTGGAGGGCATTCAGTTTTGTCTGAAGTTGGGCAAGCTGCGCTGTTAGTTCCGTCTGAAAGCTCTTTAATTCCAGGGTGTCCATGGAGACTCCCCGCCGTTCCATTCGTCTGAGAACTTGGAGGAGTTGGGTGACGTGGCGATCAGCAATCTGGAGCATTTTGCGCTTTCTCAGATGAATCCTGAGTCCCTCATACACTTTTCCGGTAACGTAGGAGTCCATGGTGGAGTAGTATTCAGGTTGAGCTTGAGATTGGCTTTTCCACTCGGGAACGTTTACGTAAAAGGGAGCCACGTTCCCTAGCCCCCGGGGAAGGTCTGGGAACAAGAAGTGGAAAAGCCACATTACATCAACGATCCTTCCGCCGATGACGCACCCGTTAGCTTCCAAGCGGGGAACGTCAAAATCGAAGTTCCAAAACAGTTTGTCGTTGGAAGCGGCTAGAATCTGCTTGCTGATGCCAGCGAAGGGTTCAACCCATGGCACGCTAACGGCTTCATGCGTGGAGATTGAAAAGCTGATTCTCAGGATAATATTTGTTTCGGAGAGATTATAGGGAGTCTCGATGTCGGCAGCCACCCATTCCGATTTTTCAGCAAGGTCCGCATAATCCCTGAAATCCGAGGCATGGATGAAAGGCCGGAGGGAGGGAGTCTCTGGCATTCTGGTGGGGGCGACTTTTAGATCAAACAGGACTGCTTGCGCGAGGAACATCCCACCCCTGCCCCCAGCGGCGGCTTTAGCTTTTGCCCGCTCCCGTATCAGGAAGGCCGGGTGGAAGGTGCCGACGGTGGGGATTCCGTAAGTGGATTGATATTCATAGCCGCGTTTGTCGCTGATGCCAGTTTGCCCGGTTAGGGTACGGAGGGCGACGTCGCCCAGGGCAATGATGAATTTTGGTTGGAAGCGGGCGATGATGGCGTCCCGGTGAACCTTGCAATGATTGATGGCGGCGGTTTCATAGACGGCTCCGGTTAATTCGTTGTTTGGGGGGCGGCATTGGATGACGTTACAGAGGGCGAAGTTCTCCCGTTCCAGGCGGGCTTTGGAGAGAAGGTGATTTAGGAGGCGTCCCGAAGGGCCCACAAAGGGCGCTCCCGCGTCGTTCTCCTCCCTGCCTGGGGCTTCCCCCATGAGAAGGGTGCCATTGGAGCAGGACCCCGTGGGGGGCACGAAGCGGCCTCCCATGGCGTAGAGGGGGCAGCCTTCACATTCGGGCGGCTTTAGGTTCATCTATCTCCTTTTGTCGTAGTGTTCTAGGGTAGGGAAGGTGGATTTTCGGTGGCGGAGATTTTGAGGGGTAATCGCGCCTCTCATGTTGGGTGGAGCGGTTTTGTAGTGGCAGGGGCTACAGATCATGCCTCCCTCGACTTTGAACATGTCGTAGAGGATATGTCCGCAACGGATACACCCCTTGCCTTGGTTATCCACCTTGAGGACGCAAACAGGGCAAAGGAGTTGAGTTCCCCGGCGAATGCGTTTTTGAACGTATTCACCGCAGTTCTGACAATAATGCGGGTTAGATTTCATTATCTCCCCTTCCTCAAGGATTCGATGACTCCTTGGGCAGCCCCCTCCCCATTATCCCGATCATAAAGACACGGGTCCAGGGTGTCTTCCGAGAGGTCTATTTTCATGACCCGTCCATGCAGATAGTCAAAGTCAGTAAACTGCTCAAGGAGTGTTTCCGCCTCTTCACGGGTCATGGTCTCCGGAGTGTAGTGCAGGAATCCCATACCTTGAACACGGGAGGCGTTGTAGAGCGCCGCTAATACCGCCGCTTTGTCCAAGCCGGATAGTGAAATCATCATTTACCTTCCTCCAATATGTTCTGAACGGGGGGTCGGTCACTACTTCCGGTTCAATCGGTTCGGTCTTTTCGGTGCCACGAGCAGCATGCGTTCCAAAAGATCGGCGGCGCTCAATTGGAGCTTTGCGACGGTCGGTGCCAATTTCTCCCTGGCGGCGTCCCTGGCGGCGGTCTTGGCGGCGGTCTTGGCGGCGGCCCAAGCAGCGGCCTTGGCGGCGGCCCAAGCGGCGGCCCAGGCGGCGGCCTCGGCGGCGTCCCTGGCGGCGTCCCTGGCGGCAGTCTTGGCGGCGGTCTTGGCGGCGGCCCAAGCAGCGGCCT